>Ga0247681_1000009_pt1 | contig 50207 bp, 81 predicted proteins | sample CNK22_metaG_FD_182798 | JGI IMG/M metagenome (GOLD analysis project Ga0247681, IMG submission 182798) | Soil microbial communities from Purdue University Martell Research Forest, Indiana, United States - CNK22 | ecosystem: Environmental > Terrestrial > Soil > Temperate forest > Bulk soil... | reverse complement strand
ACTTCATCTGTCGTTTGAACGAGACTTCGTAGCCGGTGTGGTTGCTGTACAGTACGCGGTCGCCACATTTGATGTGGTCTGGATTGTAGTTGCCACGATCATCCCATCCCACCTTTGGGCCGATACTACGAATGATACCACTGTTGGGGCGTCTCAGCGAGTCTTCAGGGACGACTACTGAAACGGCCTTACCCTTGCAAGTCGTACAGGGTACAAACCCGCTTGATACAGCTCGGCCTGTACCATACGGATCAGTCACCACAATACAAGCATTGCAAGGATACAATCCCGGTTCGGCTTTACCGAGATCACGTTTACCACTACCATTACAATCCTTACATTTCTTTAGTTTAATGATGTTCTGCGGTTCACCTATCTCCCTGAAGAGATCATTAACACGGCCCTTACCCTCACACGAATCACACTTATCAGACAAGACTCGTATCTTTGAGCCTTTGCATTGTGGACACACGGTTGTACTATGTCCCTCCCCATCACACGTCTTGCACTCGTAACCTGTCCGAAACTTGTCCTCTTGCACGATGATAAAGTTGTCTAGTGCTTCGAGTGCGAAGTTGTCTTCGATTAGGGCGAGGACAGGGTCGTGTTTTACTGGAGTTTTCAGTGTTAAACCGTCTAAAGCAGATGCCATCTGTTTTCCAACTCCTTTAGAAATATCAGGTGGATCACCGGGATCAAATTGATTACCAATTCCTGTAGTCATCAGTTCTCCTCCAATTCTTCATCAGTGCGACCGCTGTCATAATCAGGATCACCATACACATCATCATCCTCGGTGATTTCCTCATCATCCGGTTCATCATTTATATCCCCTTGCATTAAATCTTCAAATGGATCATCAATCGGCTGTGGTGATTCTTGTGTTTGTAGGTTGCCGTTGTTGTCGCGGTTGTGGTAGTACTCCAAGCTGTCAATCATGTCAAATAACTCCTTGTTGTTTGAGTTCAAGAATTGTTGTCTTGATTGTTTCACTTACAACTTCTGCGATCATGCGTGTCAAGACTTCTTTAGCATCAGCTTTGGCAAGATATGCTTCTATCTCCTGATAGATTTTGTCTTTAAATTCCTGTTCTTTAAGAACTTCAGTCAGAGAATCTTTCATCTCCAAATCCAACATATTCAGAAGATTGGTTTCAATTCTGAATATATAAGTTCCATTGGCATAATCAACAGAATGACTTATTCGAGAATTTTTACTTTGATTTGTGAAACTCACGGCTTCCTCCCAGGTGTCACTCGATACATCCCTTTCGTCAGACTACAGAAGCGCATCGTGCATAATACGTCGAGGATTCTACTTAAACCCTCAGTGCTCATTTCACTCAAGAAGCGATAGTTGTTTGCCATTATCTCTTCAAGTGACGCACTTCCTTTGTATTCGAGATATGCCATTATATTCTGTGTGGCTTCTAGTTCACGGTTCTGGCCGACAAACCTAAACGTCTTCTCAAGATCGTCTTTTACTTGATTAACAAGTGTTTCGGCCTCATCTATATGCCGAGAGTGTATCAGTAAATCATCCGAGTCTGCCACCGACAACGCCATTGCTGTCTTCAGAATATGTACTCTTGACCTCGATTTGAAGTGTGCGACTACCTGTTGTTCAAACTTACCATTCTGCCCACACGAGTGGTAGAACAGTTCATACTTATTTTTGGCGGCAGGCGTGAATTGTACTTCGCCGGACAATGTAGCTATATGTCGAAGATCGTTTATTAAGTCTTTCTCTAGTTGCAAGCCTTGTTTCGAAGACTGCCACGGCAATTCCTTCGCAGGTTTGTCAGCATAAACATACATACAACGTGAAGCGAAACCCCCTGTCACAATGCCGTGAGAATCGTGGTTAACATGGCGAATATAATCAGGTACGCATCCGCCTATCAAACTGGTACACAAGTTATCGACAGTATGATTCCCTTTCATCTTTGTGTGATACTCGTACTTGCCTTGATCCCACATGTCGCACAAAAACGGCAACATCCAATCCGAACTTCCGAGAAAGACGGGAAGTTCGGTGCTTATTATAGTGGCACTCGCGTCTTGTGTTAAGACCCCCTTCGTAATTCCGCCGGTGGTTACTATCGTTGGCGTAGTAAATCCAACCGAGAGCTTCTCTATGATGCGCTCCGCAGTCCATCTATCGGGAAGATAGTTAACTGTATTGGCCTGACGGACTAATTCGCGCATCGGGAATATAGCAGCACCCTTGCCTACGGCTGGAGGCCCTACTAAGATGATGTACTGATTCGCGTGTAGTTTCGGTATCGTGACCCCACGGACGACCCATATGCTACGTTTGACGGTTGAACACAATGCTGAGATGGCACACCACTTATGGTAGCACAGTGGAGACTCCGTTTCCTCCACGAATGAGAGATACGAGTTGATCCAGTTAGCTAGGGTACGAGGCATTCATCTCTCGAATACTTCTCTTTCAGTTCTTTGTACGCCACACGAAGCGACTCAATCGAGTAATCACTAAGCGCGATTTCATCCTCGAAGTTGTATGATAGCTTCGCCTCTATTGGAATGTTGATGTCGATTCCGTTGTCGAATCTAATTGTTCTCTCAAAAGCCTTTTGTGTGCAATTAAAGACATGTTCAAGATTATCAAGTGTATCTGGTAACTCCTGAACAATCGAATCGTGGGATTCTTGCACGACAAACTGAAGTCCAGCAATGGAATCAAGATAGAGTACAGCCATACCTGTGTTGTCACCCACAACAGACTGAGGAATATACGAATACGCCTCATTCCATACCTCCCAGTTATCACTATTAGGACGAAAGCCTAGAAACTGTCGTTCACGACCTAACGGAGTGACAAGCATTCGACATTGTGTTATTTGATCCTGTACATACTTGTGATACACATTTTTAACAGACGGGTCGTACTGATTCACCTTGTCTAGTATAGCTTCACACGCGGCTGGTGTAAACGAAAAGCCTTCTTTAGCAAGAACTTCACTAAAACGATTCTTTCGCATACCATACGCATTAGCATGACGAGCCTTCTTTCCACCTACGTAGCGCATTGTACCGGCGTTAGTACCCGTATCCTTCCATTCTTTCTTACTATACGTCGCAACGGGTACACCAAACACGAACGACGCGAGTCGTGTATGTCGGTCGTTTTCAGGCCATTCTGTACTGTGCAATTCCTTTAATGCCTGTACATTCTGTGCAAGTGCCGCTTGAGGATGTTCCTCCGCCGATTTCTGATCTACGCTGAAAAAGATACAACCTGGCCGCGCGATAATACATCTGCGATAGTCATGCGTAAAGTGCCCGATTTGGGGATCAGAAGTATGACTCGGAAAGGTTTGTCCGTTTCCCCCAAAGCCAAAAGGATGCTTACTACACCCTCGTCGTCCGGTGACAGTACTAGATACTCCATAACTAGAATAGAATACGTTTCGATGTAATCTGGCGTTGATGTAGGTTCCAAGGAGTTTCACCAGTTCCTTTATACGCATTAGGTGTTTCAGGTTGATGTCACCAGTGTCGGCGAACATCTTTTGTAGGGCCAACTCGTCTGCGGATTCTTTGAACTCCCATTCTTTGTCTTTGTTCTTTTTTCTTACAGAGGGAACATTGTAACTAAGCCTTTTAAGAGTATTAAGAAGGCTGTTATTGCCACTACTAGCATTAATATTAACTGTGGCAGTTGTCGTCTTATTGGGGCTACTAGGCTGTATCGTTCCCACATATACCAACATAGACCAGTTAGTAGAAAGAATTGTGCAAAGATTTCTAATTTCATTTACGACCTCGTTTCGTAGTTTATCCAGTGCAATAGTGTCCATCAGTAAGCCGCGCTTATCAATACGGTGATACGCCGCGGCTAAAGCGTGAACGTATTGGTTGGTTACTTTGTTAAACATTTAATTAGTTCGTTCTTGACTTCTTTTCTAACTTCAGTTATTAAGTCCATGATTAAAAAGTCTAAAGACTCTCTCTTAGAGAACTTTAAACTATACTTGAATTTGGCATAATTCTTGCGCCATTTCTTAGTAGGTTTGAAAGGAATTTCTCTTATGTAGCTCATATCAAGTGAGGTCTTTCTTGGAACTCCTCCTCCTGTTTCTCAAATATCTCATAATCAACCAATGTATCCAATGCATTGTAGTTCAGTAGCTGACCGAGATATTTAGGATTCCATTGTTTACCTTCGTCTTTGTAGTACTTTTGCCTCGTATATTGCTTCGTCTGAAACTGTAACGAGTGTGGTAATTCGGGCCATAATAGTTGATGGCGAAGCCGAGTGTCGTGTAGTGTAGTCAGGTTCGGCTCCAGTCCGTATGCCTCTTCGTAATGTGCATCGAATTGGAAGAAGTTTTGGCCTATCGTGTTGCAGTGTTTATATAACTCATTGAGTCCCCACCAGATTCTTGTACGTTGTTCTCTTGGCCAATTCCAGAGTTGGAAAGACATTGCTTCTCTACTACTGGGAGCGAGAGCAACTGTGTACATGTGTCCACTAACTCCCGTCTCACTTCTTTTTGACTTGGGCAATCTAATAGTCTCGATATCCCTAGCAACGTAGTTTGCATCTCTGCAATGACTAATGAAATCAACCACCTGACTAAAAGTAGGATTTGTAGTAATACGATAAGCGGGTAAAGGAGTAAGAACCCCATTGCTTTTAAAATCGTCATATTCGTCCTTTAGGTGGCCCAGATCAATATACTTATATATATCTCTGTAAGACCAGTCTATAAAGAATTGAGACACCGGCCACAGTGGGATGCAGTAGTGTTGCCAATTCAACAACGGCGATACTAAGAGCGACCCGGCCCATTTGTCGAGCTTCGTATCATACGGTTTCTTGTAATTCCGTGTCTCCGGTGTAAATAACTCACAAGCCGGTTTATCGTATAGTCCAATAATCGGAGGAAGCACATCCAGAGTGGTAAGCCAATGAAGAAAAGAATATAGTCCGTCTCTTGTTGTGTCATAGGTCACGAGGCTGTTTTGTTCAATCGTAGTTATATACGGCGATGGTAGTGATAACTCGTCGAATAGTTTGTCAAGGAGGAATCCTTCTGTACCTGAAATGGGTGTGCCTGCACCAAGGTCAGCCTCGGACGGTTCACGGAGAATAATCCAGATCGGGCTTCGTATGTCGCCGCGGGGGATAATCATTTTGGGCTTTCGTAGTTAACTACCTTTAGTCTTCTGTGTTCTTCTGATAGTTTCTCGATGTCAACCCACAGATTCATTAATTCGTCATAAATTTTCTCGATGCGAACCTTTTCACTTCCTGCAAGTAGACAATAATTTATGTTTTGTACAGCGTTTTGTGCAAACATAAATTTTTCGGTTAGCTCTCTTATTGTCATAGCTCTTTATAAGAAGACCACCACCCCGTTAGTTCACAGTAGTAGTCTATTTGTAGTAGGTGGAGAGGGTGCCATGTCACAACCCCTAACGGCTACAGCCGCTCATCACGGCATCTTGCTGACTCCAGCAAGGCAGTAGAATACAGTAAAAGCAAGTTTAATACTGGATGTTACCATCATAATTCTACTGTTCTGTCTTTCAACAGGCTTACTGGAGTAAAACTGTTTCATCCTTTCACCATATTCGTACTATGCACCACGTCCGGGTACTTCGTCTTGCAGTCTTTCACGGCGCATATGAATTGTTTTACCTTCAACTGAGGATTTCCATTGAAAGTAGTTTCAACTAATTCGGCTTGCATTGTTTTTCCCAAGAGTGGGCCTTTATAACGCCAAGTAGTCGGCTGGGCTTGTACTGGAAATTCCCATTCTCCGGGCATACTTCCATCAGGTTCCATTTCCTGTCCAAGAGCGTGAACAAAATCTTGTATCATCCATCCTTCAGAACGTGGAAGTGATACAAACACAGGTTTACCAGTGAAATCTTTGTTATTAACTATCTTTAGTTGAGGATTTAGATTTACATTATCCGCATTCGACTTTGAGATAGTTGGTTTAAAGCCTCCCATATGCAGTGTGTAAATGCCACCTGGGACGAGCTTTTTGGTTAGTGAGTCTTTGCTAAACGACATCTTTGCCATTGTAGTTGTCTCCTTCAAAAAACTATTCGTCAGGGAGTCTGCGACTCTAATTTAACGAATAGGTTGTTACTACTTACACTCGTTTGCTTCTTTCACGAATTCTTGTAGTTCAGCATCCTTTGATAGTGCAGACGCAGCAGCAGATGGACGTCCTTTGACATCTTCTTGGAAGAAACCGTAGAAGAGTTTGAACCATTTTAGTAAGCGAATGTACTTATCTGCCGCGCTTTCCTCTGTGCCGCTCACGGGACGGGGCCGCGTAGCACACAACAGTCCCAAGTCCTCCGATTACAACGTGTCTCCAACCTTTTTCATCACGGTTATTAAACAGTTGCGCTGGCATGTATTTATCAGTTTCTTGACAATACACACACTTAGGCGGCTGCTCCCCCGTGGATGCTCCGCCCGCCGCCCAATTAACTTTTGGACACTGGAAATGGTTCCGTTCGTCTGGGCAGGTGTGGCCTTTCATCACGGTATCAGTTCCGCACTCATGCCCAGTCAATGTGCAAAGCGGGGACGCTTCGCCTGAGATGGGCTCGGGCTCGAAATCGTGATTCACGGAATGATTAGCGTGCCACGCCAACTCGCCACACTTCTTGCACCGTCCGCTATTTGCCATCGCCGCCTCCATTACTTATGCAACCGTTCTTCATGTTTTTTCAGCATTTCTGAAAGATCGGCGGTCTCTTCTGAATCTAGTAGCATACTTGTCGCCCCGTCAAACACGTAGTCACTACAATCAGTAATCACCTTGCGAGTGTTGTTCTCCACTTTAACACGCAGCATGTCGTTAAACAACGGTAGGAGTTTCTGTAGGTTGGCCGGGTAGACGCTCAACTTGCCGGTGTACACAGGGTTCTTGGGTGTAGACGACATCTTGTCCTTCTCTGCCGTCTCGTGAAATACGCATATCAAATTACCGATTGAGTGCAGTGCGTTGATATTGTTCATCACGCATTCGATTACTGTGTTGTAGGGTTCCCATCCAAAGGGACTGTAGGCGATTACTTTGCCACTACCTTGACCTTGCTTCTGTACAGCAGTACGGGACTCGTATATCTCGGTACGCATACCTGGGTTGTTGTACAGTATGTAGTTCTGGCACATGTCACTCACAAACTGCATGGATGATAGGACGAACCAGTCTGGTATCGGTTCACCCTTGGACTTCATTTCCTGAAACTCTGCGACATCAGACTCGAATGTAACCCATGCGGTTGGATTCATCGGATCGGTGTCATAGTACGTTTTACCTTCTATGTGTTGTCTGTTAGGATGCTTTGCAAGGGAGTAAAGTCGGTCATCGAAATCGAAATTGAATATCTCGCCGGGTACAGTGTTCGCAAACCAATCTTTTCCCACCTTGGGCGCACCGACTATAGCAATCTTCATACGCTCAAACTTGATGTCAACGGCTCTTTTGGTGTTTTGGATCATCTTTGGGTGTCCTTTGTTATTCTATTACGACGGTATTTGAATCTTTCTGTCTTACTGTGTCGGCTTTTACATAGTAAACGTCAGAATCGTCTGGATAATAACCTTTTACTCTGTAAGAGATTTCTACAGTAGAGTCGTTTGGAAGGTCTTTCAGTTGGTTGTACTACTCTAGTACTGTCACTTCGCCTCCAACATCATCCGCAGTTTATTCAACCTTGCCAACATCGCTCGTTGTTCGTTGTTCAGTTCACGAAGTTGCTTCGTAATGAAACGAGCTTCAATCTGCATATCCTCGATCATGGTGATGGCTTGGGACACTTTCATGGTATCAGGTAGTGGAACTACTTTCTCCGTGGTTTTGTTGTGTTCGCTCATACAAACTCCGTTCTACCAAGTATATGGTAGTAGTGAATTGTTTTGATGCCAGCTTTTTGTGAACGCAGTACCATATCTTTAGTACCTTTACTCTCTTGTAGTTTATCGTGAAAAGCCAACACAAGAACAGGTTTACCTTCATCAAGCATTTGTTGATTACGTATTGGGCCGGCACCTTTACCATACTTAGTCCAATTAGCTGGATACTTCTCTATTGGAATACCCAATTCTTCCGCTGCAATACGTCCGAATGAGTCGGCTCCAGATGCTTCACCTTCTATAACACAAGAGACTCCAGAAGTTTCTTTGAATACTTTAAGGGTATCTCGGACTGCTACGTAATCGTCCCAATTACGATCGCCACATATTAGTACTCTCATTTTTCCACCTCCTTCATCACCGCATCTTTGTATGGACTCCACTTCTCTAACTGAATATACTGTGCTCGTCGTATTGTCTCCCTACTCGATGGCGTTTGTCTGTGAATTTCTTGATAAGGGCAAGGACTCTTAAAGTACCAATGCGAGCACAACTCTGTGTTCCAGTCCGCCATTTGACCTAAGACAGTAATCTCGTAAAGTTTCTTAAAACTACGTAACTGACGTTCCCGCCATTCGTCTAGTTGTTCCAGTGTATAGGTGATCGGCGTCCGTTTAAAACGGTCTTTGTAGTTCTTCGCGTCGCTGACTTGGACGTGGTTTATGATGACGCGATTGCAAGGTCGTCCGGTGTAGTGGTCGCCAAATTGGGACTTTAGTATATGACGGAGTGCGAACACGTAGCCCATCATTCCATCGTGGGGGGTGAAGTTAGTAAGTTCATTGCCGTCGTACTTATTGGTGGATTTAGTATCCATCACCCCCAATGATACGCCATCGTCCACTATAACATCTATGCGTCCCGAATAATAGCATTTAACACTGATTCCAGAGTGATTAAATTCCCCAATAAAGCACTCTCTTGCTCCGCCGAAAGCGCATTCTGTTCCGACAATTTGTAAAGGTTCTCTAGTTTCTCCATACATTTGCCAATAGTGTAGCAGCATTTTAGCTGCACCTGAGAACCCACCGAACGCCGTGTATTGCTTGTGTGTGGCATGATATTTTTGAAACTCCATTTTGTTCCATAGTGATGCGCCGTAGTCCACTAGTTCAGGTGCGCTACAATAGCGGGCGGTAGCGTCTTTTGTTACTTGTGTGGCTTTGAATTCTGTTTGCCACTTCAACACACGTTGCACCGGGTTCATATACATGTACTCGATACAACTGTGAATCCAGATACCAAAATCAAACGGCCAACCTCTTCCTCGAACGCTTCTATTCAGGATATTCTCTACGAAGTACCCTTCACACTTGCGAAGTGCGGATAGTATGTGGTGGTCACAGTAAAGCTCGACTTCTGTATCGGAAATGTGTTTTACAAAGTTGAAATCATTCATAGTTTTAAATGACGTTTTACTGACTCAGCCTCGTCAACTCCATGAAATTCTGCAATAGTTTTTCCTGTATTAGGAACTACTTGAACACAACGATCATCCCAGAGTTCAATCATGCCGTAATCTTTTTTGTTAGTAACTACGAGTTTTACTCCTATGTGTTCAATACACCATGCTTCAATCATTTCAGTGATTGCCTGCACATTTTCATATCGCTGCACGGTTTCAGGATCAATCCCCATTTTACTTGCTGCACCACCACCATCAACACGAGCTGTGAAAATTCTTACTTCTATTCCTTCAGCAAGCCATTGCTTGACGCGAATTACCATTGGTTGTATAGGTTTTCCTATGTGGAAAGTATTAACCCACCCATGATATTCAGCAAGTGTCCCATCTAAATCAACACCTATCCATCCTGTTTTGCTCACAACTTCTTCCCCCCTCCCGCCACACTCTCTTGTAGTCGTTGCATTAGTGCGGCCAGGTCGTTTGGTGACATGCTCTTTAGCGATTGAGCGAGCATCTCTAGTGACTTCTCTTTCTTTTCCTTAGCTTTCTTCTCTGTACGAACCGCGTGTGGTACACGCACTTGGGCTAGTTTATGCGCCTTGGTGATGCGATGCTGCGTGATACACTGTTCGAGATAGGATACATGTGCTCGATGCCATTCTAATGCCACGTCACACTGTTCTTCGGACATCTCGGACATCTTCAGTTCGGCAAACAACCAGTCGTTTCCAAACAGTATTATCTGCTTCGACTTTGTTTGGTAGGGACGGCGTACTATAATCGGTTCGCCGTTTTCATTCGTGACAACACGACCGTGGTGGTCGAGTTTGTGGCTTGTCTCCACACCGGCACAAATGAAGTCTTGTTTTGTTACTTGGAAGTCGTTTAAACAGCCGTTACAATAGGTGGCGTCAAGTATCGAAGCGTGCTTCTCACAGTAGGGGCGGCCACACTTTGTACAGTTCACGCGTAATTCAAGACCCTGCATCTCTTGTGGCGTCGCATCAGCAAGACACAGGTAACATAGTGTCGGTATTGTGGGGATGTCTGGCATAGTTTCTCTTTGTAGGATGGATTTTGTTACTAGGCTGCTTTACGTAGCTTCTTCTGGCTGTATCGTTCACACTCACACGGCTTACCTTTTACTTTGACAGTACAGCCAGATGCGAATACGTGTTGTTGGTGCGTATGTCCACAATCACAAACGTGTTCGTGTTCGTTGTCGAGACATTTGTTGCAGTTTGTCATGTTGACTCGTTTCTAAGGATTCTGCCAATTGATATTCGAATAATCTATGTTGTTTGATTTAGCTTTTTTCGGCTTCTGTAGCATCTGAACTTTTACTTGTAAGACGGGATCACGAGCATACATTAGTAGTAGGATTCGAGTTACTTCGCTCAACTCCCCGTCTTCTATTGACGACCGTATTTCTTTCTTGTCTTCTACTGATATTTTGATGAGTATACGGTCGTGTTTTTTGGGGGTCGTGGGCATAGGGACAGTCTGACACAGAGGTTGCCTGTCGGTCAATACCCGTTTGTCGTTTTAAGTCAACAACTTACGAGATCGTGTACTTTTTACACCCGCCCGGAGGCAGAATGAGCACTGTCTCGCCACATATATACGACCACGATCTCCTACAAGACGCGGGTGTTTTTTCATGCCACGCGAGTTCTTTGTGCCAGGAGCCACGTGTGGTGGCGGCAATAGGTGCAACCCGGCCTTGCAATAGACGTAGTGGCGTTTACGTTTTGGCATATTACATACCACTAAAATCTGTTGTCAGTAACCATTCCAAATCTTCAATATAACACCAATGTGTTGGTGTTAATCCACAGTCAGAGACACAACTAGATTGACTATCAAGCCAAGGTGATCTTGGACGATATTCAGGATCATAGTAGCCACTTATGTAAAGTGTACCATGTGGTTCTATATAACCTGAATCACCTTTCATAAGAATAGGTTTTCTTATTTCAGGCTTTGTTTTGTCACAAGATTTCCATACAGGAAAAATGTAATTCATTTCTTTCCCTCCATCACCGCAATTAATTTCTCCCTGTCCCCCGGCGACATTTGTGCGGCTAGTTCGGCTAGGGGGTCGCCTTTGGTTGTGGGGGGCTTCTTAGCTGGTGTGAACGGCGGGTTCCTATCAGCGGCAGTGGTTAGTGTTACTGCACCATCTGATACTGGACTAGGCGCGCATCTGGCAGCACTGGCTTCGCCAGGGTTTTTGTCTAGTAATCGTATCGAGTACTCAATCTGAGAGCACGCGCCAATTACTTCGTAGCAAGCCCGCATCAGCGCAGCGACGGCGATTTTGAGTTCGTATAGAAATTCAGGATTGGTGTGGGTCACAGAACGTCCTCCAGCCAGATGTGTAACATTAACATTGGAAACAACCCTAACCAAACTGATTGTTTTTTATTATCATAGAACAATCCAATCCAAAAGTCATAATATTTCCAATGGAAACGAAATCTAAGTCTTTGATACTTTGAATGATGCATTAGCATCGGCAAAAAACAAATTGATACTATCATTGTGCCAGTTGATACCACTGCATAAAAACATGCAAAATAAAACAAGAATGTTGTCATTTCTCAATCTCCATATAACTCCTCATTGTATCCAAGTCATTCAGGATCATGTTGATGTCGTTGATCTTTACGAGAGGGCCGTGGTAACGATGTACTACATCACTATCACCTTGTTTCATCAACATGTCACCCTTGCCCAAGAGACACTCCGCCCCCTGCTCACCTAGTATTACCTGCGAATCGAAATGCGTTGGCACTTTCATACCGATACGACACGGGAAGTTATTCTTTATGTCGCCACTTAGTATCTTGTGCGACGGTCGTTGTGTTCCGGCGATCATGTGGATTCCGGCGGCGCGGCTTATTTGGACGAGTCGTTGCAGATAAAACGGTATAGGTTTAACACCTTCGGACTCGATCCAAGATTCGTTACTTGGATCATCTCTAAACTCTTTATCCTGCATAAGTAGGTCAGCAAGTTCGTCAACAACAAGCACGTAGTAGTGATAACGATTCTCTGGAAAAGCCTCGTTCCACTCGTGAAGACTAGATTTACGTTTAGATTCGAGATTTTTATATCGAAGTTCACATTCCCGTAACAGATTTTTAAAGATATCATAGGCATCCTTTACTGTTTTAGCAATATCCAACACTTGTGGACAGTCTTGAAACAGTGGCAAGTCAAGACGTTTCGTGTCAATGAATGAGAAGACAACCTCGCTCATAGATTTGGAAATGATGATGTTGGCGATTATGTTTTTTAGGAATACCGATTTACCTGATCCTGTTTGTCCACCTATCAAGACATGCGGTTGTTGTGTCAATTCGATTATTGCTTTGTTACCGAGGTGGTCGATGCCGAGACACAGTGGTACGTCGTATTCGTGGCGGTGTTGGTAACAGTGGTATGCTACGTCTTTGAAATCGACGATACGTCTCTCGGATGGTGGCTTCGGTACGAATATAGCGACATACCCACCTATACGAGTGATGTTTACTTTATCCACACCGGCGGCCAGCGCGAAGTCTTCTTCGTGTTTTAGAAGTTTTGCTACGGGGAGTGAGGCGTCTGGTGTGTAGTAGTACACAGTGAGCACCGGGCCGTCTTCCACGTGGGAGAACTTTGTTCGTATACCTAAGCCAGACATCTTTTGTGCGAAGACTAACACGAGTTTGAGTTGTGTATCATTCGGCTGCACTTGAAATCTCCACAAGTTCTTTACCACAATATTGACAAAATTTGATCCCTTCGTCAATATCATCCTGCTCCCATTCTGCATCCGAACCTTGGCAATCTACATCAGGACATGAGTAGAATTTATCTTCCATTGTAATTCTCCTTTTGTTGAAAAGCTAGGATTAGTTTGAGTTGTGAATTAGATGGAGTTGACATTTAGCATTCCTCTACAGTTACTTGAACAATTCTTAAATCAAGTTCACCTACTGCACCAGTTACATCAATTCTTAGTGAATCAGTGTCATAAAAATTATTGTTGTCTTGTCCATCATCTTCCACCAAGATTTCTATTTTGAATTTCTTCATAACTTAATCTCCCCCGCCACCAACATCCCACGAAAGGCTGGCGCCAAATACTTGAACTTGGAACGGAATGATTCGCCGGATTTGAAGAACATAAACAATCCGCCGGTATAATCAGCGATGAGACTCATCTCTTTGTAACCACTAGAAGACTCGTCTCCTTGTGAGCCTATAAACACTGTGTCAATAGGGATTTTTCTTTCTTTGTATTTATCAAGCACGACTCTGGCTGTGCTGGTAAATGAAGAACCTTCTCTACCTGCACTATACCAATCTAATGCACCCGATTCGCCGTCCGACACCAACACGACACGCGACACCTTCTCCTTCGAGATAACCTTGTCCAGCGTGGCTATAGTCGGCGTGCCGCCGCTTGACTGTAATTCGCGGATGTAACCTATCAACGGGATGTAGAGATTCGTGAGTGGATACTCTCGCCCGGTGGATATAGTATACATACCGAGTGCAGTATCTCGACTGTCACATACGTTGAGGAACTCTTCACAGGCTTTGCGGCACATTTCCATACGTGTGCTTTCTACAGTAGGTGGATGACATACCCCAGGAAGTCCTTCACCATTACAATTTGGACACACTTCAGACATGTCACCCGACATCGACCCACTATCGTCAATACACAACACGATACGATTTGGGTACTTTGTGCAGTCGAATAGTTCTGTTGCGAGGGTACCTTGTTTCTTGGCATTATCTACACGCGCGGCGAAGCCCGTCTTTAATGGGCCTAGTTTGCCGGTTTTTACGATGTCGCTCATCTTATTCTCCCCAGTCTTGCGAACCTTCCACACAAGAATTCGTATACCATACAACTAATACAAGTATCAAAACCTGGAGCATTTCTGTCTAAACAATCAAGTCCATCATTATCAGCTTGACCTGTTTGTTTAATATTTGTACAATCTTCTGGTACAGAAGAAGGCCAGTTTAGTTTGATATAGTTATCAAAGTTTGCTGGAGTGTTAATTTTACTTTCTGAATCAAACAAACGACCATTAACTAGAGCTTTCATCAGTTGTCTCCTTCCTCTCTTATTCCACCGCTTGTTGTAACTCCCGTTCTTTCTGTAATTGTTTCCGTGTTATCACGGTGTCACCAAAATGACAACATCCTTTGACATGGTTGATCGTGCAAATACTACCTTCAGGACGTGGATAGATACGCTCGAAGGTTTCTTTGCATTGGTTGCAGGTATATCGTTCGACACGTTCAACAGGTGGGATTGGTGTAGGTGTGGTGGACATTTTGCTCCTTTACAAATCAGAACCTTCTTCAAAGTTCAAGATTTCAGTATGATTACTGTACGTTGTTTGGAAGATAGGATTACCATTTACTGTAACAGTAATGTTATCGTGATTAAAAATCTTTTGTAACTCTCGTAGTTCGTCAATTAGTTTGTCAAGTTTCATTTTATATAGTACCCTTCCTTCAGTATAGCCCACGTACTATTCAACTCGGACATTTTTTTGGGATCGCCGTTTTTGTCAGGATGGAGTTTCATGGCTACTTTTCTATACACTTTTGTTGCTTCAGCTTTTGTCATGTTTTTTATGACTTCAAGAGGTATAGAAATGTAGTCGGAGTAAACTGACACTAGTTCGGTGAATTTTTTTAGTTCATCCTCGATAGAATATTGTGCGGGTGCCCATTGGTGTTGCGAGGCTTCTTCTGTTTCTTTGATACGTTGTTCGACTTCCGCCTGTGTCACTATAGTGAGTGTATAGTTACGATGGCCGTCAAATAGAGTACGAATGATATCAAAGTATTCACTGCCGAAGTACCACGTCTTCGTGGTCGGGTCGTAGGTGCGTTTGTGCGACGGGATTGCTTTCTTTACGAATTCTACGATGGCCTCGTTGTAAGAGAACGACAACGAGTAACCCTGGAGGGAGGGTTCGTATATGAGACGGGCGGTTTGTTTGTGTCGTGTGTAGAAGGGCATTGGTGATCCTATTATATTGGAAGCTCCTGTTGCACTACGTTGTGCCGGGTGTGTTCCACGTTGTAAAAATACGTAACACTTGCCACACACGTTATAACTACCGTATAAGTATATTGCTTTATTTGAGCAGTAGTAACATAGCATAACGGGTAGAGTGTAGAATGTCACGCCTCTCGTGGACGTGTCAATACTTTTAAGTTCTTACAGGTCAATGAGATACAACGATTCGTCGTTGTTACGCTTTTCATTCGCTCTTACTACTATTCACACTTCAAACCTAACAACATGTCGTACATTGTCAAACGTCACACTCTTGAACTGTTGTAGGATGTCTTGGCCTATGATGCCGCTTGTACCGTCGATCTTCTCACCTGCTGATGAGTGTATGGAAATTTCTGATATAGAGACACCTGCCAAGCGAAAAACTATAGCAATAGTTTCTATATGTACACTCCCATTAACAGCAATACACTTTCGTGTATATCGTGAGGATTCCTGTTGTTTAGATAGGTCAGGGAGTAATGCTGGATCAACCAGTGTGACAGATGCGCCGGTGTCGATCAGGAATCTGTAGTTGACACCGTTTATACGAAGCTCGATGATAGGACGACGGGTTGGTGTGCTGACTAGGCGGAGGGTGGGCATTCTGCACCTTCATCAAGATCGAAATAATCCAAAAAAGTTAAACCACTTCTACATTGTTCTTGAGCACTCTCGTGTACCATGACTTTTCTTAGACCAGCACTTCCCATTTCTTTCTTGCAAAAACCACAATGTATTGATGAATCGAGAGTCCTTATACTATCCATGTCCAGTTTTACTAAGCCTTCTTTGATTCTCTCTTTATGCCATTCAATTCGTTTTGGACAACATAGAAATCTTGGATCAGTATCTTGGATGGATTTTATTCTGGCTTTAACGAGACGCATTTTTAATCTCCATGATGACTAAAAAACCCTGTGTATTGTCTTTTTACTACTGACAAATACACAGGGTGCTGCGCAGCGATTGTGTTGGAGCGGGGGAAGGTGTATCAGACCTAAGCTCACGCTTTTGCCCCCACATTATTATACGGTCTGTTGTGCTTTCAGCAATTCCAGCAACCGAGCCTGCATCTCCGGTGTGAAGTCTTTCAGAATCGTCTGTGTAGTCTTCTCGAACTGCGACAGGCGTCTCTCAGACTTCTTATTGCATTCATCAAACATGTCAATCACGCCATCGACAGGTTTGAAATCCTTCGATGTGGCCTGCGAACGCGCCCTATTGACGAGCTTGACCTTGAGCTGCGCCGTGATGAGATTCAACACTTCATCGTCATCCGGGATAAGCTCGCCTACGCCGTCGAGATCGACAGGTGAATAGTGGACAAAGGTTTGAGTGAAAACTACCTGAAACTCACCCTTTTCTTTCTCCTCGTCACTGTACGTACCCTCCGGGTATGCTTTCAATTTACGTTCTGCCTCCGGCTTGGCGAGTTCTTCTTTGGTGTAGCCGACTTCGAGTGTATAATTCTCACTCGTGTAGTGGGCGCTGGTGTGTACTGCGTTGGTGGTGGGTTGTTCCGTTGTTACTGGAGATGTGGACATTGTTTGTAGCTCCTTTGGTTGTTTTAATTTGGATGTAATCTCACGTATTGCGTCAATGTAGCCATTTGGATAACACTTAGGACATACTCCGTATATCCAATCGAACTCTTGACCACATTTTTCACAAACTTTGGTTGGTATAACATATTTCATTGTGGATGAAGTTTATCGCTTCGGGGTGTGTTCGTTGTCGCTGTTGGCCAGAAGTGTCTTAGTGTTTACTTCCGACTACATTTAGTGTACGACGTTATTAACCATTGTTAATAGCCCTACATCACGGCACCGAACACACCCAGAAACAATAAACTTTGTGTTTTGTCTATTGTTTCTGTCGTTCTAGTTAATGTAAAACGATGTACCATCCCACTTCTCAACAGAAGCACGATACTCATTCTTTTCGTCTTCAGTGAGGGACTTCCAGAATGAAGTCATCTCACCCAGTGTGACTGGGTGAGATGTGCCACAGTCGAAAAACTTCTTCACGTCAACAACAGTAATCGGATTTGGCATGTTTTTTCTCTTTTCTTTTTTGATTTGTGATGCGAACACCAACACCACCCCTCACACTGACACCCACTTGCTATACGTCTGTCGTGAACATCTTTAGTAAGGCTGCTACTGTCAGCCGGATGCCACGTTTTACTTCGAAGCACGTCGTATAGCGAAGCGTTATTTGGTCGTTGTAAGGGGAGGTCTTGGCATTCTACTGTTTATCCAAGTCCTCAAGTATCTTAATAACTCCATCAATAGCTAGAATTGTTTTACTTAGTTTTTCTTTCTCAAGAAGTAATTCTGCTCGTCGTCCTATTAAATCTTTTATCGTTCGTATTACATGATTTTCTTTTGCTGACACGGTGATTATCTCCTTTGTTAGATGCGCTTGTCAAGCCCAACGCCTAACGCCTCGCCTTGGGGGTGTCGCATGAACGGCGAATGTCGTATCCTTAATATAGTGGGTAACAATCCGAACACTTACAGTCTCGTTCGTGGTTACGAAGTGACGACCGGAAGTTCTTTACTTTGTTGAGTATATCGTCAGTGTGGTCACGGGACACGCCTAACGCCTCCCGTGTCGGCCACACTGGTTCGATCCTTATTTGCTGTGACTGGTAGACACGACACACGTTCATCGACAGAATTATTTCCAGATTGTGTGCGTCTTTCGCGTCAATCGTGTGGCCGTTAGGCAGGTGGATCTTATACGAAGTAGGTTTCATGCTAATACTCGCTTAATACTTGAACACGGATGCTGTAGTTGTCTGTGTCTGCAAGTAACACAGCATCATCCCAGTTCGAGGTGTAGTTTGGATCATCACCAGTATACATCTCGGTGTACATCATTTCGACAGGTTCACCATTTATTTCTAAGATGACAAACGCTTGTGTGTCTGGTTCGTCTTTATACCTGTCTTTTAGTATCATGTAGGCTTCAAATGCTTCTGGCGAGAGTGTTTTACGCAATACTTCTATATCAAGAGCATGTGATTGCTTCTCTGAATACCAGAATTTAGCACGTTTTCGTAGTGACATGGTTGTCTCCGTTATTTCAAACAGAACAGATTATTAATCGGCACCCTCGGACAGTGTGACGTGACATGGTGTGATGTCGTTGGTGGTGTGTGGACGAACAGTAGTGAGAGTAGTAAAACGATGTCGGTGAGATGCATGAGTGGCTCCTTTATTGTTTCGGTACAAGCATCTGTCTTGCTACGATTGTTTCACAAGGGGACGACTCCCACTGTATACCGTAGGTGGTGATTTCTTTTACTTTCACTTCGAGTAGTACAACGTAGTTATTTCTCAGGTCATCACCGTGAAATTTGAGAGCTTGTTCTTGGTTTATGTAGCAGTGGAAACCAGTTGTGTACTTGTCTAAGTAATTGCTGGTGCTTACTACTTCTTCCTGGGCTTTCAACCAACGACCCCTCTTGATGACTCCTTTCCAAGAATAGTAATAGTGTGTTAATTCTTTCGTATCAGCCCTTTGATAAAAAACCTTCCAAGCTGTTGTTACTTTCTTGGTTGATTTCTCTATCTTCTTTGTGATTTTATTGAGGCACATAACAACACGCTCCTTTGTGGGTGGTTTTTTTGTGTGGGGTTACACATCTTCAAGGCCGAGTGTAGTTTGAGGATTCGCTGATTGGCGTTTGTTATTGCCTGTTGCTGCATAGCAATCTGTTCGATGATAGACTCCGCTTCACGCAGAGCATCACGTTCTAATTGTTCGTTCTTGTTTGTGATTATCTGGTTTAGTTTCTCGGTGTTCATTTGTATAGCTCCTTATCTTGCCCTTGCTTCTTCACTCAAAAAGTGTTGTACATCATTGTAGCTAGCAACATTAAGACTGAAATAGTCCTTCCCGTGGTATCTTGCCACCATCACTATACCGAATTGAATTGCTTCAACAAGTATCGGCTCCACAAACTGCCGACATGATGGTGTAATGTCTTGTTTGATCTGTGCGAGTGTGGCACCTAAATCTTTAGTACCCATCAGACGTTGACGTTTGTGTAGTGATAGTAACACACGTCCATGAGTGTTACGAAGATCTTTCTTGAACTTTTGTGATATACGAGAACGAGTCACTACTTCCGTGAGAAACTCACGTATCAACATTCCTGCTTCGTGTTGTGGCACGAGATCACTTGTTGGTTCGTTTCGTATCTCTTCGAGGTCTTTCTGTAGTGTCTCGTCCGACACATCATTATTGTGTACAGCCTCTTGCTGCTCACGTACTTTGAGCTTCAATGCTACTAATTCTTTAATCTTTCTCTCTGTCTCTGCATCCATTGTGTGACCCACTCCTATCAGCCGCGAGGGACATGCGACCGTGGTGCTATTCTCCTACATCACGCAGCGATTGTCAAGAGGAATCGACTGAAGTGCGTCACTAAGACAGACGGGGTGATCCTCTCGTAACTCGTTGATTCGACACGAGATATGCCACGAGACAACAAATCCGTCTATCAATCACGTGTATGGGTGGTGACGCGCAAGAATGAGAAAAAAGTGCTCTCTATTAAAAAAAAAAAAGATAATATATCATGAATTACTTTTACTGTAAACGCTTGAAAGTACGAGACTTAGAGGCGAGACGCATTCTTCCCTACACACGCCAACAAAAGACAGACATTCTGTCTCTGTGCCTAAGCGACACAAACGAAAAGACATAGCGCAGGATCGCTATGTCTGTCTTTCGGACGCTGTTTTGTTACGTTGTTAGTTACTATCGTGATTGTTTCGGATGTTTCCCCGGATCATACCCTTCCCCCTCGCACCACATCCAGACCATCCATTTTGCTAGGTCGTTCAACTTAGCATCGCGTAGTGTGGAAAGAGCGGACGCGCCTGACTGTTGTCGTAGTTCTAACCTGTTTGACTCACTCAACAGTCGTGACATGCCTATACGCGCGCGCCACGCGTCCCGCACCTCTGGGGATACTACGTTACATTCACGTAATAACGTGTCTGTACTATCGTGAGAAACTGGGGCGCGCCGCTTTGCTGTACGGTTATGGGCGATTTCTAGGGTTTCGGCGATGACATCTTGTGTTGTTTTAGCACTATTCGCGTCATAACCCTGTGGCTCGCCTGTTGCTTTCTGTGATAGGCGATTGTATGACTGCATCTTGTGTCGTAGTTTGCGTCTCTCTGCACTCTGAGACTGGCGTAGTGCTCTACGTATTGCTGCAAGCGTATCGCTCATACGATACGTCCGCAATTATCACATCTGCGACCTATTTCTGTTATACATCCACAGTTACTACAGGTAACTAGTGTCTCGACTCCAACACTACGTAAGATCATTTGTACTGATTCCGGCAGTATCGGGTATTCGTCCTCACGTATTGGATTCCACATATTTCCTCCTTTGTTGTTGTGTTGCGTAACTAAGCCAGTTAGTGATATCACGCGTTGTCACTACTTGAATTCGGTCTTCAGCAGTGACAGTGCAACGTCTACCAGTGCCTTGAGTTCCTGCATTTTCTTGCTCTGCAACAACTCCGACTCCGCACGCTCGCGTGACCACGAAGGATGCAACTTGTTTTCCTTCGTGATAGCATTCTCCCACACTCCCACGATACGACGGCATTCCTGCTTTGCGCCCATCGTTACTGCTGTGTGGATGAATGTACGAACAAACTTCCCTTCATTGGCGATATCGTCTTGCGCCGTGTACATCTTGTCCACAATCGCCATTGTGTCACTGTTGAGAATCACGGCGGATTGGTCACTGTTCAGTGTCACGGGCATCGTGCGCGTCTCTTCTTTCTTCTGTGACGCCTGTTTGTTGTCGTGCTCGATGGTGGATTGCGTGTTGTTCTTCGTTTCGACTGACATGTTAGTTTCCTCATCTAATTAGATTGAGCGTATCACGCCCATGTGACACACTAGCTACAGCCTGAGGATTGAATCCTCATCAAGACCTTATATAAGGTGACTGTGTAGTGTGCCACAGGCGCGTGATACCACTAACAAGCCTAGTTACGATATTCAGTTGTCAAAGATTGTACAGCGTATGCACAGGTCATGCGCGATTCACAGGTGTGAATTGTTAATCGTATAACGCGGCTTACACGTCCACCTTACTGCTATTGTGTAGTGATGTCAAGCCACATAATATAGTACATCGCATACTACATACACAATATATAGTAGCGAATCAACAGCGTAACTTGACGTATTGTATCGCACCACGATAGTATCGTGACACGATATTGTATATGTAGCATACTACATACTACATCTTGTGGCGAATGTACAGCGAACTGTCAAGTTTAACCACTTGAACATGTTCAACGACCACAACCTATAGTGGTACGGGGTGGTAAAACCACTAGATACAGGGGGGTAGGGGGGAAGTAATCACAGAAATTTATACGAAAATCACTTTAGGGGGTAGGGTCGAAGCTAAGTGATTGACCTGAAAGGACTTATTGTCCTTGACAATCCACCAGTCTGTGCTACGATTCTGTCGGAGGGATTATGGAATTGCGTCGGTGTATTGCATGTGGTATCGAGAAACCTATAACACATTTTGGGAAACACTATTCTCACGGAGTTACATATGAATCACGTCGTAAAATATGTGAAAAGTGTAAGAAAAATCGTCTGTATTATAAATTCCGACTGAATTTTCTAAAACACTTTGATAGTAAATGTCAGTGTTGTGGTCTTGACGATATACGATTCTTAACACTGGATCATGTACAGAATGATGGACATAAGGACGACCGCCTGTCTCCTATACAATTATATCGTAAAGCCTGGGAGGATCGTTTTGACAAGAACAAGTGGAATTGTTTATGTTGGAATTGTAATTGTGCTCGTGCACAGTTTAGAGGGGTGTGTCCACATAAGTTAGCCGAATCTAAAGAAGACTACTTGGAACGATATAAATATATGGCGGGTAAGATAGATGAGGTAAAGAGTGATACAAAACTACAAATGATAGTAAAAGGATTGAGTCCTGAAGATACTGCTCGATTACTGGAACAACTGAAGCAAGTCGTCAAGTGAAAAAACGGGGGCGCGATTTTTATGCCGCGTATGTACCCGCTACGCGAATCGTTATCGTGAGATGGACGTACATACACCGTAGCAGCAGCTTGACATCCCGCCACGCGACGTGAGACACTACAACAACGTGTATGCCTGCGGCACTACAAGGGAGGTGCCGATAGTGCTACACGACGCACACTCCTAATGGCAACAAACGGGCTGTTATATATGACATCTGACTACAATCAATTCGGGAATGGACATACAGATGAGCATATTGACAGCCCGGTTTGTTCTGTATTGAAGCGTTATTTCAAGGAGCAACAAGAGTTTAGGAGCCAAGTTGAGGAACAGAGACGCGGCTCGCAGCAGCACGTAGCAGGCGACTTGATAGGTGGAAACGATGTTGTACAGGAAGGGTGATTAGAGGTGCAGCCTCCGTTAATCCAGAATGACGTAGTTTTCTTGACCGGGGTTCTACGCTGGTGCTTCACCGGGACTAACAAACTTTAATCACCCTTCGTATACAAGATCAAGATTACTGCGAAGCAGGTGAAGCTAAATAACCCCCGGTCAAGAGACACTGAGACGCGGATTTTCGTATAGTAAAGGCTTTAAAGTAATGCCGATTAACAAAGTATTCAAAACCCGCATGAGATGGGAACGAGCCGCCCGTATGGAGTCACTTGGCTGTAGTGACGCGGACATCGCACTCGCAATAGGCATCTCACTTCCAGGGTTAGCTACTCTAAAGCAGTCGGACGAGTATCGACAGATACGCCTACAAATTGCGACTGGCATTCTCACTGATATTGACGACGGTATTGCTGACGACACTCAAAACTTACGAGACAGGCTGAAGGAACAAGTCCCCACAGCATTACAAGCGATTGCGGATTTAGTAGCACAGAAGACTGATCCGAAACTGCGCTTACAAGCCGCCGAGACGATACTAGACCGAGATGGTCGCTTTATGAAGGCGTCGCGTACAGTAGTCAACGATCAATCTGATCTACCAGCATACATGAGCGACAAAGATGCCGATACAGTAAGTCGTATAATTGCAACACAACAGCCGGTTGTACCTGTGACACCAAAGACTAAAGATGGGGAGACAATACAGTAAGTGCCTCCCACACTCCAAGACGAAATCGAACTTCAAAAAGACATGATGCCTGACGAGTTTTATGAGACTCGTACAGAACAGTGGCGGTTTCTCGACCCCTCGAAGGTGTCGTCTCCGAAAGAAAAGCAAATAATACAACGTCTTAATTCGCTTGGTTCGCTATTCTACTTCACAAAGTCTACACTTCGTAAACATCGTCTCACAGAAACACTGCACACAATACTTTGTTCAATCCTCGAACGTACCTATCTGAAAGAAGTAATCGAATGGCCACGCGACCATTTCAAGTCTACTATAGCCCAAGGCGCGGCTATATGGTGGGCGTTACCTTTTACGAGTGCTGATGAAGATTGGATGCGTAAGTTAGGTTACGGCGACGAGTGGATTAAATGGATGCGTCGTGCACATAATCAAGATACTCGTACTCTGATCGCCTCTGAAAATATAAAAAATGCCGTTAAGATGGGCTTTCGCATCTCACAGCAGTATGAGAACAACGATCTATTCAAGAACACCTTCCCCGAAATACTGCCTAATGAGAAGTGTAAGTGGACAGAAAGTAGCATGTTCCACAAACGCACCAGTCAGAACAGTGCTCAAGGAGAAGGAACCTACGACCTAATAGGTGTCGGTGGAGCACTACAATCAACTCACTACGACCGAATGATCCTTGATGATCTAGTCGGTAAGAAAGCACTCAGAAGTGAGACTGTAATGAACGACACTATTGAGTGGTTTAAGCTCATAGTAGGTGTAATGGACTCGTCTGAAGTCAATGCTGATATTGACAACGATGAGTTGGTTGTAGGTAATAGGTGGTCCATTGCTGATCTGAATGCCTACATACGCAGAGAATTGCCTTATTATCGTTTCACAACGCACAGCGCGACAGGTGGTTGTTGCGATATACACCCAAAAGGGTTTCCAATATTTCCACAGGAATTTACTCTCGGCAAGTTAGCACGTTGGCGGTTGAGACTTGGTGGGCGTCTTTATAGTTGTCAGTTTGAGAATGATCCAATCGCGGAAGGCTCAGTACGCTGGCGCGAAGAATATCTCCACTTCTTCCACTACGAATCCACTGGTGTAGTAATCGGGACAAAGGCCGATGGACAGAAACTATACAGTGCCAAGATCGTACACGAAACAAAGAATGGCATTACACCTGCTTCGATACTACCACGCGATCTTGTTATACGAATGATTATTGACCCAAATCATGGGGGTAACACTGGAAGGTGTCGTCATGCCATTACGATCACGGGAACACTTTATCGCAAAGTCACAACTGATTCGGGAAGTACTGAATGGCAGAAGCGAATCTATTTACTTGAAACCTGGGCTGATACTTGCTCATACGAGCGTCTTGACTTCAAGATTTGTGAACTCGTCACAAAGTGGCGTCTTAAAGAATTCTGGCTCGAAGTAGTTGCCGCACAGAAATACTTGAAACACCACCTAGAGTTCCTCTTCAAGACCAAAGGTATCAAATGTCGCATCAACCCCCTAAAAGAGAACAAGACCGAAAATGCTAAATACACACGAATCGAATCATTGGACACTGTTTTCGAGTCAGGCCAATTTTTTGCACAGCGTAAGGACTTACTATTCTTGGACGAGTACAGTAAGTATGCAACACGCAACGCCAATAAATCGCTTATTGACATCCTCGACACATTGGGTTATTATAATGAAATTTGTAATGATGGAACTCCGTCTTCGACAGAACTCAATGAGTATATGTTGAAAGCGAATGCGAATAATCCGTATCGTCCACAAAACAAGACATCTCGGATTCCCAGTATAACGGGATACTAAATAAAGGAGCTAAACAAAGAATGCTAACTTTCTTGAAGAAACTTGGTCAGATACTGTTGAATGTAGCAGGTGTAGCAACAGGTATCGGGCCGATCATTACGCCGTTTCTTGGTTCGGGGGAAGCGGCGAAATACGTATCAACAGGTGTTAACGATCTAACATCAATCGCTCAACTCGTTGTAAATATCGAGACTGCATTTGCTGCGGTTCCCAACAGTACTGGTGTTCAGAAGTTGCAGGCACTCGTACCTCTCGTGGCTAATATAATCTCGACATCACAAGTGGTTGTCGGCAAGAAGATTGCCCAGCCGGAATTGTTCACTAAAGGTTGTACAGAAGTAGCTCAGGGTATGGTTGACGTTCTCAACTCTATTCACCCTGATGAAGCAGCACACGCAAATTAATATGTTCCAAAATCCAATCCGTCCCGTTAAGTGTACCTTCGGTAAAGACATCGACGCGAGCGTGAAGAACTTTGTTCACGAGCGTATCGAATCTATACAGAATGCTACACGTACATTACGCGAGACGGATGTACCAGAATGGCGTCGTCTTATACAAGGGAAGCCTTCTGAAGAAAAGAAGTCGTTTCCTTGGGAAAACGCCTCAAATGTTGTGATTCAGATTATCGGCACTTGCCAAGATATTCTGAAGGCAGCGATAATGGGCAGTATATGGGGAGTACTGCCCATTTATAATGCGGCGTTAGTAGGTGAGTGGGAAGAACAGGAAAAGGGTGAAGACCAACGAAACGCACTCGAAGAAGCAATGGTGTACTTTGCGAGTGAGCCGGAAGAATTAGACTTGTATCGAGTCGAGAATTTGTGGTTTGGCGAAGGGATAGGGTTCGGAACTTCGTTTACGAAAACACCCTATGAGTACCTAACCGAGACACAAATTGTCGGCTTGTCGTCTTTAGAATCCGGCGGGGATCAACCAGACGAAAAAGAGTTTGTACGCAAGTACGGGCCATCACCGGAGAAGATACCGTTTGAAGACTTTCTCGTTGAACCAACAGCCTCTACACTGTATTTGGCTGACTTCAAGTGTCACATTCGTCACTTTAAGAAATGGGACTTAGAAGATCGCCGTTACAAAGGTTTATACGAGAAAGAAGCAATAGACTCAATAATACAGAGTCCTGACAGACACGGCCCACCTACTGTACAACAACAAGCCCAGCAGGATATGGGCATTACTCTATCGAGTATGCCTATTGAAGCGACGTGGGATGTGTATGAGTGTTGGTTCAAGTACAATCATCCCAATGGTAAGACCTACTCGTTACTCTATACATACCACTTTAAGAGTAAGACCGTTCTGAAATGTGTCTTCAATTTCTACCCTGATAACGACGACCCATTTGATATGTGCCGTTTAGGATGGGATGATGACGGCATATATGGCATGGGCTTTGCGAAGATGCTCAAACACTATCAGGAGGAGGTGTCAACTGGGCACAATCAGCGTGTTGACAACAGGACTCTTGGTAATACGAGTATCATACGTACAAGCAGAATCAGCAAGCTCGACAGTAATTTCGCTGTATACCCCCTTGCTACAATACCAGGCGAAAAAGACGAAATAGAAGTAATGCAGCTTGGTACTAACTACGCACCCGATATACAAGGTGAGCAGTTAACACTCTCCTTGGCAGAACGCCGTGCAGGCGTGGAAATGGGCGTCCAAGCTGGTGGTGGTGGTACGACGAATCCCAAGAAGGGTGTCTACAGTGCAATGGGTACCTTTGCAGTAATGCAGGCGGGTAATCGCCGAAACAACATGCGTACTGCGGATATGCGTTACGCGCACATACAACTAGGGCGGCGTATTCTCAAATTATATAGTTACTTCGGATTAGGTGACAAGGCGAAAGTATTTGGACGCAAGGAGCAATTTCTCCGTCAGGCATTACAAAACGTTCGTAATGGTAGGATGACCTTCCCAATACGAGCCGCGACTGAATCAGTAAACAAGGAATTAGAGAAACAAAACCTGATGCTTCTTGTGAACGTGGTGAAACAACACCACATGGGTATCGCTCAAATACTACAAAGTATTGCCCAAGGCGGTTCAATGATGCCGGATGAACTTAAGAAGTTCATGGTTGATACCATCAAAGCATCCGACTACTTGATGCAAGACTTACTACGAGCTTTCAATATGAACGATGTGAGCAGGCTACTTCCATTGCCTGACTTCATTAAAGGAGCTATGAATGTCATCTCAAGTCCACAACCAAACGCCGGAGCCACAGAAGCCGCCGGGGAATCTCTCGGAAACAATGTTCAGCGAGTTAATGGGAACGCCGGGTCTGGAATCCCTGTTAGTGCATCCGGCCTTCCGCAAGTATCAGGAGTACCTCAGTAAGTTACGGGCGTTTTATGCCGCCTTACTGATTTATCAGTCACCGACAGAACGCTTCGATAGTGAACTGAAAGGGAAGATTAAGGAACTAGACGAACTAATCGGACTCCCAGAGATTATAAAAGATCGACTAAAGAATAAAACAAAGAGCGAGGTAGTGTAACATGGGGTGGGGCAATAAAGACATCAACTACAAGGAAGAGTTTGGTGTAGAATCCAAAGAGGAGTTACTAGCGAGACTTGCTGAAGTAAATACTCTAAAGACTCAGAATCAAACTCTTGAGACGAAACTTACAACTAACGAGGCCAATCTCAATACTGTTAAGGCTACATTGCTTGAGATTGAGGAAAAGGTCAAAACATTACAGCCGGTGGCTGTAAATAACAATAACAACAATAATAACAACAACGTCGAGATTCCCAGTGTGAACGACGATGAGAACGCGGCCTTTGCCGCTAGGATGGCTCCGCTTTATGCTCAAAACTTAAATACTACTGCACTTGTGGTAGAAGATCAAGTCCTGCGTCGTATAGCCGCTGTCGATCCTAGATTTCCAAAGTTTGAGAAAGAAGTACGTGACTTACTACACACAGCTCACATCAGTCAGCGCGCCAACATGGGAGTTAATCCTAAAACGAGTAAAACCTATGCAGAAGAAACAGTTGAGAATTGTTATCTCATTGTGAAGGGTCGCCATGCGGACACTATTGTACAGGATACAGTAGCAGGCAAGGGCGAGTTTTTTGTAGAGCCGGCGCGTGGTGCAGGTAATTCGGGGTCAAATAACACACCGACTGATCCTACTGTATTGACCGATGACGATAAGAAGATCATAGCCAAAATGGGTGTATCCGAAAAGGTCTACCAACAGATACTTAAAGAAGGTGGCCCAAACATGGGAGGATCGCTGGCCGGTAAGACAGCGTTTTAATTATTATGCCAATCAAATCAACAAATGATGCTACGACAGTTAAAGGGCAGATGAGTACACCTGTAACGAGTGTAAGTCAGCCTTCGGCACATCAGCCTCTCTCAGAACAGGTACAGTCTATTCCTAAAACGGAACTTGAAGATAGGTTTTACGAACTGAGTGAAGACGAGGTACTTCTTGATGAAACTTTAATTGCAAAACCAATCTTTATTAACGAAGCATATAAGATTAAAGCTAAAGACAGACACTATGCATTTTACTGGGGTAACTACGGTAGAAATGGTAGTACGGCTCGTTACTCTCAGTTACTTGCAATGGGCTTTCAAAATGCTTCTGAGGATGATCTACTACCAAAAGATCAAGGTGGACATCAGGCACAGGTGGATGGTGGTAAGTTAATACTTGGCGATTGTATCTTAATGAAGATGCCTCGTAATAGGTATCTTGCTCATTTAAAATACAATATGCAAAAGTCCAGCGACATGCTTGTGCCACAGAAGATACACGAAGCGGCTAAAGGGCGCATGGGTTCGCTTATTACAGGTAATCATGGAATGCCAACAATGGATCGTCATAAGGGTGACGTGTTTATACCTAAGGGTGACGACATTCGTGATGTACCTGTAGGTTCGAATAGTGCGATTGAACAAAAAGTTTTTGAAGTAGTAGAACGCGGGACGTAGTTCAATTTGTATGATGAGGAGAGTAACAAATGGCTGCTGTATTATCGGATCATCAACCGATCCGTGTCGTTCAGACCATTTCGGGTAACAACCCTCTTTCTGGAGAGGAACCTGAACAGTTGTCTCAGACCTTTCTTGAAGGTGTTCCGGTAATGCTGAACAGCGGATTTATTAAAGAATGGGATGCTACTGCGAATATTGCGGTGGCTACAGCAACGGCGGGTATTGCTGGAATTTCACGAGCACCAGGAGCGAACCTTAGTTCTAGTGGTAAGGGTGCTCCTACTGCTTTCACAGGGGTAGGTGCTCCTGCTGCTGCACCGACATTTGGTTCAGTACTGAATCAGGCAAGTGCGATTAACTTCACACCTGGCGCACCAATGGTAACAGGACGTACTCCATTTGAGATAGCCTGTCCTGATACTATTTTCGAGGCTACTTTTGACGACGCGGGTGGTAGTACAGTCAATGCTACTACTAATGTCAATATGAAGGGCAAGAGATTTGGACTTACTAAGGATACGACCGGCCATTGGTATGTGGACTTTGCCAAAGTAACACAAGGTACGAATACTTGTGTTATCATTAAACAACTCAGTCCTCTCGATGGCGCAATTCAAAATGGTCGCGTCTGGTTTGTATTTGAAAACGCTTTGATGCAGTTGTCTGGTAACTAATAGCTAGTGTGTTAAACACACTGAAGGGAGTATAGTATGACAATGGTACGCGGTGCATTCCCACAGCTATTAGCTACGGGAGCACATGCTGTTTTCGTAGAGTGGAGAGACATCAAACAACGTGAGCCGGAGTTTGAAAAGATCTTCAATGTAGAAACGAGTACGAAAGCATTTGAAGATGAGTTTCAGATGGTCGGCTTGGGGCCGATGCCGGAAGCACCGGAGAATACGCCTACGGCGTACTTTGATGGGATTCAGGCAGGTATCAAGCGTTACCTACATTTGACCTATCGAATGGGTTCACGTGCGTCGTGGGAGTTAGTCGAGGACGATCAGTATGGCATTATTAATAAAGTGCCAGAAGCCCACGTCAAAAGTGCCCGTTTCACACAAGAGATGGTCGCTGCGAACATCTTTAATCAAGGTTTCACATCTATCGTCTCGACGGATGGTGTGTCGTTGTTTAACACTGCTCACCCGTTGGTAGGTGGTGTAGCTGCGACTAATACTGCGCCGGGCATCACAAACGTAATCACGGCTGCTGGAACCTATCCAAATCGACCTACACCAGACGTTGATCTATCAATCACCGGACTTCAGTTTATGGCGAACGTGTTCGAGAGATTCCCTGACTCACAAGGATTGCCGAGTCACGCCAAGCCAAAGTATATTCTGATCCCGCCGGAGTCCAAGTTTATCGCTCGTGAGTTATTGGGTAGCAGCGGTAAACCCTATACGTCCGATAATGAGATTAACGCCTTGTTGGGTGAGGACTTAACCTTTATGGTTAGTCATTATTTGACGAGCCAAAGCACATGGTTTGCCCTCGCTGACAAAGGCAACCACCAACTAAAGTTCTTCTGGCGTAAGAAGCTCGACGCCAAGTACGATGATGACTTCGATACTGGTGCACTGAAGACTATATCCTACATGCGTTTTTCCTGTGGGGCGACTCACTGGATTAATACGTATGGAAGTAACGGGCCGTAGACAGTATTCCTTGTCTATTTGGCGAGTGCTGTATGTCAACAGTCGTGGTCGAAATAGACTAAGGACACCCCAAGGGTTTCTGCGAATAGCTCTTTACCTTGGGGTGGTTTGTTGCAGAGAGTGGATGACGGAAAATGGGTGACACACTAATACGTGGCAGACTACAGCACAAGTACCACGAGTGTGGCCGTTGTACAGTGCGTTACCCATTATCCCAATTAACATGGCAAAATGGTATTCTGGTGTGTTATGTAAACTGCTACGATACACAACTACCAGAACAACGTGATGCGGAAATGGATCGTAAAGTAGCACAGGCTAGTCAATCACGAGAATTACAGCCTGACATGAAGATAACCGACGGCGCAGCAATGGAAGTGGATGATGTGATGTTTGTGCCGTAAAGGAGCTATTGTGGCACATATACGTCTTGTTAACAAACAGGATGAAATAGTGAAAGAAAACAACAACTTCCGTCTCGAACTCTCTGGTAGTCTTGCACTACCACGAGTTATCGAAGAAGGTGGAATACTTTATAGATTTGATCGTAAAGAAGGTTCAGTTACAGTCTATAAACAATCAGATGTTTAACAAGCCTCAACACACCCATGTGCCGGTGAAGAAGAAACCCGGTGGGAGGATTATAGTATGAGTCGTACTGATGGACGTTTTGAACAGAAACTACCCGTTACAGATGCGTTCTTGCCGATGGACGCGAGTGACTTCTTTTCAGTAGGTGCTGGTGCATCTACACTCACTCTCAATGCCAAAGGCGATGTATCGTTTAACATGGCCGCGTCACTTGCAGGAAAATGGATTTGTTCTGTTACGGGTCTGTTGTTTCGTAAAGGAATGGCACCATTTCTACAGGAACAGTTTGGTACTGCTGCTGGGGTTGCTGGACCAACCGCTGTCGCTAATACAAGCGACCCTGATGCTAGTATTGGCCCGCCTCCACAAACCGGGCAACTCAATATCACGCCGCAAACAGGATTTCTACCGAAGGGTGTCAAGATTGTTGATGTTGTATTACATTACTTTATAGGTACAAATCCTCTTGCTGTACATACAGCAGGAATCTCCAAAACAGTAAAGCCGACTCCTGGCACACCAGCCGCCTTAGTTGTAACTGACATTGTGGCTAATGCCGCAAATGGACTTGCTACTGCTGCGAATGCGTTAAAACAGTCTACATTAATTGCAGTAGCTTCGCCTACATTTAATGTTACGGACTTGTCCGAGTTAATAATCGAAGTGGACGCAACAACGCCTGCCGGTGGGACGTATCAAATGTACGGCGGCACACTTCACGTACAGTATAACTACAACTAAGTGACAAGGGAGATTTCGAATGGCTGATGTACAACATTTTGCAGGTATTGTAACTCCATCTAATACAACGGCTACTTTATGTGGCGATCACGTTTCATGGGGGCATGACCCTAATCCACCTGATCCGTGGGGATTTTGGTGGTCTACTGATGATAATAGTTTAAAATTCACGGATGGTAGTAGTGTAGTTCATACTGTGTATTCGTTAAACAGTTTAAAACGCTCCATCACAATACATATGGACGGTGGAGCTGGAACTCCGGCAACAGGAGCGAAACAACGATGGTCAGCTCCTTGTGCGTGTACTATAACAGGTTGGGTTCTTCTCGCGGATGCAGCAGGGGATGCTGTTATAGATGTTTTGAGAAGTACTTATTCAGGATTTCCAACAATAGTGAGTATAGCAGGTACTGACAAACCTACTCTTGCGGCTGTACAAAAGAATGAGAATCTCGGGCCCTTGTCAAACTGGACAAGTGTAGCTATAGCAGCAGGAGATGTTTTGGAGTTTAATCTTGATAGTGTTGTTACTTGTAAGATACTTGATTTGACGCTGAATATCACTGTAACATAGTATGGCAGAAGAATTACAAATCTTGTACCAACAGATTGCGGACATTACTAAGCCATTATGTATGTCTGGTAGTGGGTGTGGTGTGTTGGCACAGAAGCCATATCATTGTTGTGAGAAGAAATACTGTGATATGGCAGCTAAATTTGCATTGGATGGGTATGGTATAGTACTTCAACCGACAGGTCACGAGATTCCTTTTATGGGGCCGACTGGATGTACTATACCATTACATCTACGACCTATTTGTACAATACATTGTTGTGCTATTACATGGGCACAACATAGTGCAGAGAATCCTGAATATTTTGAGTTACGACAGAAGATTTTTGATAGTGAGCGGATAGCAGGAAGGAAGATACCATGCCAATAGGCCCGATGTTACAATCTGCTCAAGGAACAGATGCTCCGGTAACGTTTCCTGGCGACAATTCAGCAGGAAGCCTATTGGTAGTTTTCGTTGGTAAGCCAGCTTCTATTTCTAATGGTTCTGCCATAATAACTTTTTCTGATTCACAGGGGAATATTTATGTGGCGCTACCAGTTAGATCCAATGTACCTGCGACCTGTTGGGAGCAAACTTTCTACTGTCTTAGCGCAAAAGTCGGGCCTAATACTGTTACAGCGACAATGACTGACGGTATACTTACGCCTCAAACTGGGGTGATAGTTGCTGTTCATGAGTTTCCCGCTGGATTGTCATTTGATGCTAGCTCTTTTGCCACTGGCACTGGTTTATCGCAAGATTCTGGTGGTATTGCTACCTCTTTTCCCAATGAACTTCTATTTGGTAGTGAAATGGCAGGCACAACTTCAGGACAGACTTCAGTAACAAGCGAAGCGTCATGGACTTTGGCTGAAAGTTTCGCTGGAGCTGGTCTCACGCAATATAAGATTGTCACGTCAGCCGGAACGTATCACTCTCTTACTACTGCTACTACTGGCAAGGGTGGCTCGGTTGATTGGGCAGCGAAGATCATAGGATTTAATGCTCCAAATACAGCAGTGGCAGATAGTAGTATTATAACATTTTGAAAAAAGAAAAAGAAAGAGGAATGAAAATGGAAAAACAATTCTTGCTTGTCGTTCGCAATATCAAGGGATTTCCGGTATTTCAACTGATGAACGTGGCCAGCAACTATAACACTCTTGACGATGAAAACGTGATGGGGTCATTAGGTGGTGGGCCGTCACCGTTTAGTGTGTCGCTTACTGAACCTAACAATACACCTTTCACACTAACTTGCACTGAGTAGGAGTTAAGATGGCAAACGACTTTACAGTAAATCCGTGGTCTATTGACACCGCTTACTCTACACCACCGAGTGCTGGACATATAGTAAGTTCACAGATTAAGGCTATTTCTATAACCTGGTCGGATCAAGTAGCCGCAGGAGATCAGGTAGTGATAAAAGATAGAAATGGCAAGATCATTGTAGATGCCAAGGCCCAAGCAGCGAATACGGCTATTATTTTAGCCAGTCCGTCTTGGGTATCGGGGCTTTTTGTGCCTACATTAGTGAGTGGTAAGTTGTCAATAACGGTACACAAGGGATAATGCCAACACAACAAATAAAGCCGGTGTATGCGGGGCCGTTTCAAGGTGTTGACGTGTCAATGCCAGAAACAGACATTGCCCCGCAGTCATCGCCGTTTTTGCAGAATGTTGTTCTTCGTAATGGTGAGATACGTTCACGACCAGCACTCATGTTTCTAATGCAAGGGCCGCAGGATGGTACTGCGGTTCGCTGTATTACTTGTTTTCAAGATATAAACGGCGTCGCTCATACTGTTTGTATCACACGTACTGCCATCTATCAACTAAGTAGTAACTGGCAATACATGATACAACACGGAACAAACCCGTGGCTTGTGTTGGCTAATTTTGGATCAACACAGCCGGATATACCTTATTCATATGCTATACTACAAACGAATCTCTTTTTCACAAATGCCGGATCAGGTATCTTCCAGTGGAATGGGATGACGAACACGGTACAGAGTGTTGGCAATCTCGCAAATGGGACGGTGTTTAGTGGCTTTTACTTGATGGAATTGAATGCTAAACTCATTACAGCCTACACAATAGAATCACTTAGTGGCACAACAAACGTCTTTCCGTTTCGTATCAGGTGGACTTCTACTGCGCCCAGTTTCACTGCTGGATTAACACCGTGGGATGTCACAACGAATCTAGGTGCCGGCTTCAATGATGAGTTTGATGTACCTGATGTTATTACAGGTATCCTACCACTAGGTCGTGTTGGCTATATCTATCGTAGTAATGGTATCTCCGAGATGATACCTAACGGCAATGGTAATGGATTCGACTTCGATCACTTGTGGGCGTCTGATAGAGGTATTGGTTCGATTAACGCTCAAACCTTAAGCGGCTACGGCCCGATGCATATGTTTATGGCTAATGATGATATTTACAAGTTGACACCTAACAGCTTCGATCAGGTAGGTGGCCGTGCTCTCAACGCTATAAAACAAGACATTGCACAGGCGAATGGTTTTGTGCTAGGTACAATCGTTCCGTATATCAACATTGACTACGTGTACTTAACATACTGGCTCGTTATACCACTCGCAAACAACGTATCAAAGATATGGATATACGACATCAAACAGGACAACTGGACAGCACAAGTTTTTAACAACAAGGTTTTCACAGCGAAGCCTAGAAATGTGTACACGTTGTAATGGGAATCGTACTACCAGGTAGTGATGGTGGTGGTGCTGTAGGACAGATTCCTCCTGCTGGAGCGCCAGCTGGTGGTGGCTCAGGTGGTAGTGGTAGTGGAGGGGCGAGTACTAATCCGACGATCAACCTAGCAAATCTACCAGTTACAGGAGGGTTGATTGGTTATCAGATTAACTTGTTGTTTCCGTTGTTCGATACTATATCAAAGTCCAACATGATCTACGTGATGGACTCAAATAACTTCAACACGGAAGAGGATGTTGAGTACGATTTTAAGGTGGAAGAGTTTGAGCCGGGCAATGAAGCTACGATACATAGAGTGTTGGTTCGGTATAGAGACTTAGGACAAGTTACTTTCACACTGGCGGTGTTAAGTGCTGACAAGCCGAATATAGACACGACAAAAGGTAGCGGCAATGCACAAGTTATTACGGTCGGCAATAACGGCCCAAACAACATGCCGACAGGAAAGATACACACATTCAAAGCGAGTGTGAAGGTGACAACCGAGGCTCCACAAATTAAAGTGTTTCGTAGTGCTTTAGATGGCCCACTCGCAATTACTAAAGTAAAAGTATGGGCTTCCTACGGTGATGGTGACATAATCTAATGAAGAAGCCTATACGACCAACACACGGTAAAACGAATAATTACCAACAGGTGTTGGATCGTTTTCACGATATTGTAAACGGCGGGATAGACCTTGGTTCGATGTCTAATGCAACAGGAGTTAATGTACCGGGCAATGTAGGTAATACACATGTGTTTGTGAATTTAGTTCTTGTAGCGAACACGGAGTTTGCGGTAACACATAACTTGAATCGTGTACCTACTGGCTTTCATGTTGTGCGTACTGGAATGTCTGGCTTATCACTGATCGACAGTGGTACAGCGTGGACGAAGACACAGATATTCCTGAAGTCCAACCAAGCAAACCCGGTTGCAGTTTTACAAATTTACTAGTTTCAAAAAGGTGACAAAATGCCACTGACAGCAGCGAATAACACAGTACAACTCAATATTACCAGTACAGATGTTAACGGTAATACGAGCTGGAATCGTGGAGCGGGGAATCCGACACTTAATGGAGTGTTTGGTGATGGTGTTATAAACCAGAACTTTGCCATAGGTGCAAACGGTATTTCTGTTCCGGCCAATGTGTATAACTTCTATGCCAAGAACAACGCAGCACCCGGTAGCGGTATTACTGTAACCGTCATTATTAATATAAATGCCGGAGCCAACCAGACAATGGCTGTGTTACAACCTGGGGGACTTGTATTAATGTGGCAGGTTGTTAATGGTGTGGTGGCAAGTACGATCACTGGTGTCAACTTTACTGTTGCTGGTGGTGTCGCTCCTATCGAGTACTTCTTGGGTGGCTGATGCTTATTAAAGATTTGATGGCCGGTGTTCGACGCAAGCTCGGTGGACGAGACGATGTAGATGTGTCTAGTCCGTTATGGATTAAAGATTCGATTCTCGAACTTACCGAGTCATATCCATTTAACGAGCTTGAAGTACCGGGGCCGGTTGTTAATTTTGTTGTAGGGCAGTCCAACTATCGTATTGGTTACTTCACAAACAACAACGAGAAACCTACGATTATTTATAGTTGGTGGACTTCCACAACAACAACGATGACGCAGACCGGACGCAACTTGAAATATCGGACGACACCAGTTGTCGTGTCAATGTCAAAGATACCCGGACAAGTATCAAAGTGGACGAAACACGGTGTGGACTTTATAGTGGGAAACCAGCCTGACCAAGCATACGCATCGCAGATGTTGTACCAAAGAGAACATCCGTTTTTGTGCGATAAGTTTGATCCAGTTGCATTGATGAACCAGACTGTAATGATGCCGGATTCGTGGTCTATCATTATAGAGTTTCACGCCGCCATCATAGGTGCACACGAGTTACGTATGTCCGACTATGCAACAATGTATCATCAGGCGTTGTATGGTGATCCGGATTTTAAGAAAACTGGACGTGGAAATCCCGGCTTGATAATGCAACGTACATCTACATACGACAGGGATTCGAGCCAAAACGAACGTCAAATACAAATGGTTGTTTTGAAGTCTTGTGGGTAGGAGTTTACTATGGGAAGTCCAGGAACAGGGCCGGGCGGGAATATATTTCCAATACCACCGTTTTTAACCGGGTCGTCTAATGTAGAACCAGGATCAAGATTCGGCCAACACAATACTCCGACTGGCGGTGGAAGTGGTTCTATACCGGGAGGTGGATTTAATTTCGGTTTGATTGCAAATCCACCAATACACGGTATAATGGAGGACTCGCCAGGATTACGTGGGATGCAGGGACAGGGAATGAGTAGGTTTAGTAATGGTGGAATGGACAATGGTCTTGGTTTAACAGGAGCGTGGGCATCGTCAGGGTTTGGGCAACAGCAGGGGATGACTTCAGGTTTCAACTTCTTTAATCCTAGCGGGCCGTCATCTATACCCGGCAGTACTACATCATTCCCGGCATTTGGTATTGGTGATACAGCACTTCCCGGTGTATCAAATCCATCATCGCCATTTTCGAGTACAGCAGGATTCAGTGGCACAAGTGGATTTCCTGGTCTGCCCGGTGTAGATGCGAAGTCACTTGATAAGATATATGGTAAAGGTGTTGGTAATGCACTCGCAGCATTCTTGAGCAATGGGGCAGGATTCAATCCTGCTGTAATGCAAGCACAATTAAATGCCGCGAAACCTATTGAAGCGAAGACACTCTCAAAGATGCAAACAATGTTTGGGGATACAGGGAGTGCATACTCTAGTACAGCCGCAATAGGTTATGGCGACTTTGAAGCGCAATTCAACGCCGCCTTACAAGGCGAGTTCGCACAAGAGTATCAACAGTCTGTACAAAACTACTTGAACGTACTGATGGGCGTAAAAGGTGACGCAATGCAACAACACGCTCAAGAACCTAATTGGCTTAGTATCGCTAGCCAAATTGCGTCATCAATAATGCCGTTCTTCGCATAACGAGGTTGTATGATAGGTCAACAGGTTTCGGATTATATCAAGTCATCACAAGGTAGTAGCGTGCCTGATGCCGCGACTGCTGCACGTAGTAATGCTGAAGTATCGGATCAAGTGATGCAACAGATAATGCAGCAAATATCCGGTGGTGATATGGGTGGGATGGTACAGAATCGCCCACAGGTTATGCTGCCGACGCCGGTGATGCCTAAACAAATACCTATGGGTGAGCCACAACAGATCCATGCCACGACAGCAGGTGGACAGAAACGCAACGACATCTCATCGTTAATTAGTAGCGTGTCGAATATTGTAAAGGCGGGTGTTAACAAGAAGCGAGAGAAAGACTCCCGTGATCTTGAGGCTGACCTTGCATTGATTACGGCGGCGAGTAGTAATCCACAAGACCCCCACAACCGTGCAATACTCGATGCCCTAAGCCAAGATCCCAAACGAATGAAACGTCTTGAGAAGGCGATTGGCTATAACCCGTTAAGTGGTGAACCACCACCACCTGAAACACAGACGATGATGAAGTTCTCTAAAGACAATCAGCAGAAGCAGGCGGCCAAACAACAACAGATCACACAAGCTATAGCATCGCAACTGGGACCACAAGCGGCTCAACAGGGTGGAGCGTCGCCACAAAGTATCCCCGGACAACAACCTGGACATGCTATGGATGCGTTGATGTCAAGAATGCCAAACACACCACAGTTGAGTCCAATGGTACAACTACAGGCAGGTTTGATTAAAGCCGGCATCCTTCCTAGTGCTGATAAGTCACTCACCGCGTTGACAGGGTTGTTCAAAGATATAATGACGAATGACGCCAAGTATGCGGAGATACTTGGTAAATTGCAAATGCAAGATAAAGTTCTTGCTGGTAAATTACAGGAAGTACGTGAACGTGGTCGTTATTTACTCGACCAAGAAAAGATGAAACAAGAAGGTGCCGGATCACGAACTGATGTTAGAGCTAAAGCTACAGTAGAGAGTGCAAAGATACGTGCTGAGGCACAGAAGGAATCGGCCAAGATACGTCAGGAGAATGTCAGTAAGCGTGCCGATGTCACGAGACAACACAAACTACTTGTGGACGAAGTTAAACAAATCGACCAGGACATCAAGAATCTGGACGTACAGATCGCGTCCGCGGATAAAACCCGTAAGCCTCAGTTGATACAAGAACAACAGATGAAGAAGGAGTTGAAAAACGCCAAAGAACAGTTGATGGATGTCTACGACAAACAAGGAGCGCAGTTAGATCAAGTAATCAAGCAATCGCCTACATCACAACTTGATAGTGGTACGTCGAATGAAGACGATCTAAGTAAAGAAATGGACGACGAGGATAAGATTTTTTGATGCCGACACAGGATCAAAACACGTCTGTACCAATACCTGTAGGAGCGATGCCATCTACTGAGACACCCCAGGTACAAGCGAAGCCTACCGTCAAGCGTGGACAGTGGTTGCGCAACAGGCTGAACTCGTTATATTCTGATCCAGTCTACAGTAAGGCGAGTACGGAAGTACAGAAGTATTATAAGGATAAAGCCTATGATAAGTGGGTGGTACCGTACTATAAGCATATCGGTGAAAAGCCGATGTCCAAGGATACGTTTATAGGTGGTGGACAAGACCCTGCTGTACGGGAACGTATTGCAGTGGAGACACTGGCAAACAAGAGTGATAAAGAGCAACTTACTATACTGAAAACTAGTTCCAAAGTTTTGTCGGGTGTCTCGAATATACTCGACGTTGCCAATTCATTTAATCCATTTACAACAAAAGAAGGTCGCGAGTACACACACAAGTTGTTGTCCACCAGCGAGAATTACTACGACAAACAAGCACAGGATTTAGAAGATCGAATACAAGATAAGGGTGGACACGATTTAGAGACTAAAGTAACGAGTCTCGGCACACAGATGATCTTCTTTGAAGCATCTGGTGGCAGTGCTGCTGCTAACGCACTTCGTATAACGAATCCAACATTTGTTAAAGCCGTGACTCCTACAATTAAGACACTATGGAATGGTGCGATAACGGGTACGTTATGGGGCGCGACGACAGGTTCCAAGGCGAAAGAGTTGCCAGATGATGCGGCTACATTCGCGCTCGTAGACCTAGGACTGAGCAAAGCAAGTTCCGTGTTCTTTAAAGTGTTTGGAAAGTTTATTGAACGCAGTAAAGTAGTACAAACTGTACAAGGAGCTGCTGAAGACCTTGTAGCGGGAAAGGGTGTCATACGACCTAAAGTAGAGGACTTTGTAAAAGCTCAAGAACCAACTGAACAAATTCCTGGATTGATTGTAGGAAAACGTCCCGATCGTTTTAGTCCTATTAATGTTAATGAACAGGCTTCTAAAGCCGCTGTAGCAAAAGCCTTAAATGAATCTGCTCAAAAAGTAGCTGGAGGTGACACTAACGGAGCTTTTAAAAGATTAAGTCCTAAGGAACAAAAGGCGTTACTAATGCGCCTTACAATGGTTACAAAGCAGTCGTCCAGTACATCGCTTAGTGGAATGTTTGACGAGGCGATGCTTCGAGATGGTGAAGAGTCTATGAAGACGGTTGTGCCTGCCGCAGCCAAGATACAGAGTGAGATAGATCAAGTAATAAAGAGACACGGTGTTGATCCGACGGAAGCAAAACTGGCGACGAAATTACCTCGTCATAATACAACAGCAGATTCTCCAATACAGCATATTACTGCTCGTATGTCCTATCTACAGAATCGACTCAAGTCACATGTGCGTGAAGATTTGATAATGTCTGATGTAGATACACTACGAGAGGCGTTACGTCAGGAGAAACAGTTGTATGCACAAGTCAAGAACAAAACGAAACCAAGCTACGTGTTAGGTGAAGGTGTTCCTCTTGAAAACGCTCCTGATGTGAAGAGACATTCGTTAATTGATTCAGAGGGTAAAGAGATTGGTCATGTGCAGATTTCAGTTTCAGAAGACGGTGTTGCTGATGTAGGTTGGTTTGGTCCAAATGATCGTAAGATGGGAAAGCCTCTTGATATAGGTACAGATGAAATACTTCGTCTTAAGACTCAGTTAAAAGATCAGTATCCTAATATCAAGACTATCAAGGGTAAAGCAACAAGAGCCAGGGAATTGAGAAGGGAAGAACGTCGTAGAAAGGATTCTGAATAATGGGTGGTGTCGTAGTAGCTCCAGTGGAACAAGGTTTGAAAGAGTCACTTGTTCAAGGTGTCAAAGCACTTGAAACACATTCAGGTGGGGCGTTGCTACGTTCGTTGGGAAAATGGGGTGAGGAACTGGCTGGATTGACGACAAAGTTTGAACAATTCCGTGATGGTAATAAATCATTCAGCCGAGAGACTGTAAACAAGTTATTTGGTGAAGTACCAGAACAACACCACCAAGATGTGGAAAACTTTATACTCGGCAAACCACACACACTACCACCACAGTACCACCCACAAGCGCAGAAACTTACGACACTCAAGAACACTATTGAGAGTAAAGCAGCTCAGTCAGGGCAGAAAGTAATTGTCGCTAAGAAACGTGTTCCATTCATCCTGAACAACGAAGGGCCGTTTGTTCATCATGAGAATCTTACTATACCGAATCACCCTGACCGTGGCGCGGCGATACAAGAAGTAATGAACTACCTGAACAAACCACGAGCGGATGCGACCAAAATACTGGACGCTCAATTAGGTATGGAGCGTGGTCGTAATGCCGTATCGCATATGTCGTTTCCGGACTTACGTATAAATACTGGGCGACTACCTGTAAGCCAGCGATGGTCAAAATGGGCCGAATCCGCAGCAGAACGTATTAGTCAGAATGTATTCTTCGGAGCAAAAGACCAGAACTTGCAAGGTATTGTGTCAGCAATATACGAAACACAAGGTCATGTTAGTGCCAACACTGCGGCTGACTTTATTGATGTTTTACTACACGAATCGAATGTAGGAGCATGGCGTCGTGGTACTGGTGCAACTGTCAAAAGTGCGTATAGACCGTCTAATGAAGTGGAGAAAGTTGTTCGGAAGTTTAGCGGTTATTTGATGACTAGTCGTCTTATTGTGCCGCACTTCTTTCAACCGACCAACGTCATGTTGAATGAAGGCTTCATCAACACACTTGCCGGTACATGGGAACGTATTACTAACTACGATCAATGGAAGGAGTTAGTTGTACATAGTGGCGCACTAGAAGAAGAACTCCATCGTAACAATGAGAATGTATTAAAAGGTGGCGAAGGTCTATTCCACAAGTTATTTCACCAACCCGGCTTTCATTGGATGCGGGCGAGACAGATTGAAGTGGCCGCGTTATCATCACAACGCGAGATAGAAATGGCCGCTGGAAAGGTATTAGGAGCACAGAGTAGTGGGTGGGATTCGCTTATGACAGGGGGGCGCGACGGTGCGGAAGCGACTCTCAAGAGATTAGGTATTGATCCTTCTGAAGTACAACGTGCAGGTGGACTGACGGATGAGATGCGTAAAACGGCAATGTATAATTCGGCCAAGAATGCTATGTTTTTCCGCACTCCACTAAATACGCCACCACTACGAGACGCGGGGCCGTATCGCCGTATTTCATTTATGTACAGTCACTATCATTTTAACATGTTCCGTATTTTGAAGAATGGGTTCAAGGATTCGCTCAAAGAACATGGTATTGCTGGTTTGACAGCATATGTTGGTAAATTGGCTACTGTACTTCCGGCGGCGGGTTTTTTGCTACAGACAGTAGAAAATGGTATCTATCGTAAGAATTTCGACAATCGTGATCTTAGTCCGACAGGTATTGATCCGGTTGATATGTACTTGAATGCCCTCGCCCACGCGAGTGCGTTTGGCATTATCTACAGTATTAGTCGAGCCAACAAACTATCGTTACTGAATAACGTAGTTCTTGGCCCTATACCAAGTGTAGGTCTAAATACCGGGCAAGACATACTGAAGGCTGTGGAGGGATCGCCTACATACACAGGTGAGAAGAAACACGACATACGTCCGGTAGAACGGGACTTGTTGAAACATATCCCAGTGATTGGGCCTACAGTAGCGGGTACATTGGTGCCATACGACGAGAAACAAGTATCAACCCACCGACCAATACGCCACAAGAAACCAAGTGGCGCGGGGTGGATTTTTGAATAAAGGAGCTGTGTATATGTTTGATGGTATTTCAGTTGCATCGAGACTAGCTAAAGCAGTGGCGTTTGCTGAGGGGTGTATTGACAGGCATGAGAACTACAACAAGTTGTCACTTCCGTATCGACTCAACAATCCGTGTGATCTTAAGGTGACAAACAGTATGTTTACCTATCATACACATCCCAGTGGCAAACTGATGTTCGCTGATATAGGTATCGGTTGGAATGCCGGCGTTCATCAGATAGATTTGATGCTTACAAACGAGTCGCTAATCTACAAGAACACAATGACGATTCAAGAAATGGCGAATCACTATGCGAAAGAACATTCTACAGTCCACGATCAGACTGATGCTAATAACTGGGCAAAGAATGTGGCGTTGTTCTTGGGTGTACAAACCACAACTACGTTGTTACAGTTAATAGAACGAGATGAGAAGTATGCCAAAGGAGAGTGGTTAGAACTTGGTAATGAACCAGCTCCTATAGTACCACAACCTGTTGACACAGCAGTTCAGGTGTCATCAGGTCAACCGTCTTCAACAAATGTAACGAAGAGTAGTTTCGCACAGAGACTTAAAAAAGGAGAATGACAATGGGACAGATGCAGTACACGTCAGGGTCTTGCGAGGCCGTTCGTAGCGAGATCAATAAACTGGAAGATAACAGCCAGCGTACGACAGAAGGAACGCTGAAACAATCAATCACGCAGAATGTCACAAACAGCGGCCTCGGTAGTGGCGAGTTCAAAGCACCGGGCGCGCACAAAGGTAAAAAATCGTAGTGAAGATCGTCCTCAACAGTTACACCGGAATCGGCTCGTGGTTCATACTTCGTTTACTCGAAGAGGGCCACGAGGTTGATTACCACTACATAGGAAAGCCTAACAAGGGTGAGGCGTGTCTTAGTGGCATTATCCCACCCGCGTTGAAAGGTGAGATTGATTATAGTAAATACGATTTGTCTATATTTGATCTTACTGGCAAAGCTCGTGAGGCGGAGAAGTCATTGAAGCTGACACCTACGATGGGTGATTCACTACTTGCATCCAAACTTGAAGAAGATCGTCTCTTTGGTATCGAAATAATGGAGCGCAGTGGTATCAACGTACCACCATGGGATGTCTTCGATAGTATTGATGCGGCTCGTAAATTCGTCGCCAGGACTAAAAAGCGTTATGTGTTTAAGCCATTCGGCGGCCAAGATCAAAGTGCGATGACTACATACGTGAGTGAGTCGGCTGATGATCTGCTGGAATACTTTACTAACTTGGACGAACAAACAAAAGGCGCACAATTCTTACTACAAGAGTTTGTATCAAACGGTTGCGAGGTATCCACCGAAGCATACTTCAACGGAGAAGACTTCTATCTTGTGAATGCTACTATTGAAGAGAAGAAGTTTATGGACGGCAATTTAGGGCCGGCGACGGGGTGTAGTGGGAATCTCGTGTGGTGTTACGATGAGTGGCCAAAAATATTTAAAGATGGATTATTGAAACTAGGAGAGTTCCTACATGAAACTGGTTACAGAGGGATGTGCGACCTCAACACAATCGTCACCGAAAGTAAACTTTACGGACTCGAATGGACACCCCGCTTTGGATACGACGCCAGTGCAACACTCTTTTCGCTACTCCCCACAGGGACGTTTGGTGATTTCCTCTACGGCATCGCGTCCGGTGAAAGAGTCGATCACATACAGCCAATCAAAGGGCAGTATAGTGCAGCGGTCAGGTGTAGCATCCCGCCGTATCCGTTTGAGGAATTGAAGTCAGGCTTACAGCAAGTGGGCGTACCACTAAAAATGGAGCCAGAACACTTACGAGACTTCTGGCTTTGGGATGGTTGTCTTGTGGAGAATCGTCTCGTGTCATGTGGACAGGCGTATGGAGTAATTGGGGCGCCGATTTACACGAGCGACAGTCCATTGGGGGCGTTTGAGAAGGTGTATGCGATGCTTCATAAACTGAAGATACCCAACCTTCAATATCGAACCGACATGGCCAAACAAACAATACAGCGTATGCGACACGCAGAATCAATGGGGTGGCTACGGCCGTGAATGCAGTTACCTATTACAGTAAAGGATTGGACTATACTACCACTGTCGGTACTATCAGTCACAGTGTTAGTATACGTGGGTGTGTGGGCAGCAGAGAAGTTAGGGCTGACTAGAAGAACGAAGACGTTTGCGGAACATGAGAATCTGTATTGGGCAAAAATGCGCCGTGTGTTACGAGAGGAGTTAGATCGTGGAAATAACGATAAGGGTGATTGACCATAAAGATCAACGCTATGAAACCTGCGGCGACTGGCAGTTTACCGATTATGGATTACTTATCACCGTGTCGAAGATGGGCGACTTCCGCAAGGAAATGTGCGTGGCAGTACACGAGTTGTGTGAAGTATTGATGTGTATGCATAAGGGAATCAGTCAACATGATGTGGATAAGTTTGATATGGCATACGAGGAGAATCGTCGTGAAGGTGATGACAGTGAACCCGGTGACAGCCCACTCGCACCATACAACCGGCAACATATCGTAGCCACAGTGATTGAACGTATTCTGGCACACGAGTTGGATATTGATTGGGTGGAGTACGAAGAGACAATTAACAAACTGAGTTCGTAGGAGTCAACATGCCCGGTGGTATTGAGTTTTGTGCGTTGTCTGCGACAGGGATACAAGATCCTACAGGACAGGTGTTTGCATTCGGTACATGGTCTTTACAGTTTAAGCCAACGCCTAACACACCAGGGCCGTTTGTTGATACAGGAGCAAATGGGCCTAGTTTTGTAAAGATATTCGGAGGTAGTCTCGACGCAACGGGGAGTTTTAATAGTGGAGGTGGGGTAGTACGTAATGATGTCATAAGTCCGGCAGGTAGTAGATGGGTGTTACAGGTGACACCAGCCCTTATTGGCATGTCGTTTCAAGTGGAGTTGAATCTCACGGCAGCAGTGGTGGATTGTACCGCTGCGATTAATGCTGTTATTACGACGCTTATAACAACTCCAACTCCTATTTCACGTGCGTATAAAGACAGTGAGCTTATCAATATAGACGGTTCAGGGGGACTGTACTACGATGAAACACTGAAAGTGTTGAAAGTGTGGGATGCTGCTACTGGAACGTGGCTCCTACTTACACCTGGATTGTTTGTACCTAGTGGTACAGGTTTCACACACGTAACAGCAGGCGTACAAGATGCAGCGGCACGTAATGCTGTTCTGGCGTCTAGTGATTTTGCGAATCAAGGAACAATACACACTGTACTACATGGTAATGCTGCTGGTAATCCAGCTTTCGGTGTGGTCACGTCGGCTGATATTGATACTTCCATCGCTGCGACTGGCGTAGACATTAACACACTCAATCAAGTTATTGCGACACACTTAACTGTTCCCTTACCTGTTGTACAAGGCGGTACAGGTGTTGCTCTATCAACGGGTTCCGGTTCCAATGTACTTAGTATATCTCCCGCGCTACAAACACCAACGATAACAGGTACTGTAATAAATTATGACGGCTTCCCGACTGTAGGAACAGGATTGCCACCTGTTGTTGCGACAGCGGATTTGACAGGGCAGACTGCGAATATAGGAGCTACGGGATTAATAACACTCGGCCCTGCTGGTGGAGGAGTGTTCAATGTTGAAGTGTATATCATTGTTACATCAGTGGGTACAACAAGCACACTTCCTGCGGTTAACATTATCTACACCGACCGAGATAACAATACCGTACAAACAGTTCCCTTTAATGTCACAGTAAATACGAACACTTTGAACACGCTGGCCTTGGCTAGTTTCCCAATTAATGTTAAGTCTAGCACAACAATAAGTTTCTCCACAACCGGCTATGCTTCAACAGGCACGCCGATGCAGTATGCAGTACGTATTAAAGTGCTTGCACTAGGATAAAAAGGAGTCTCAAATGTTCAGCGCACACGTTCTTTTGTTAATCGTTGCTACTATATGCTGGCTCTTGGCCGCTGTCACAGGATTTGTAAATCGTCCATACGGGCCGCACATAGGGTGGCTTGGATTATTCTTTTATGGCTTGGCATTACTAGTGAGGTGACAAAGTGGATCAATTAATTGTAGATCAGTTAACGAGAAAACGGTCGATACAAGAATGGTCACAGTTGGAATTAGTACCGGCCAATCTAATGATTGACGGTGGCGGGGCTGATTCAGGCGGGCCGAATGCTTTGCCGCATGGCTTCTCTACGTGGTCTGGTGGTAACTTCGGTTTCATACCAAAAGTGCGTCTTAAAGGTCAGCCATGGGATAACTGTTATCGTTATAACACTCTCACTCGTGTGCCGTTAACAGCGACCTACTTCGCATATGGCATGTCGTTCAATATACCGAACCTAGCTGTGTTGAACGCTTTGACAGCATTTGAGAACGAAATTGAACCAAGTCTGAATAGGTTTCGATGGAATATGGCTTATCAATGGAAGCCTTCGTTAGTGGACGGTCCACCTGCGTGGCGTATTTTCAATCAGAAGCTGAGTACCTGGGAGCGAGTTCCGTCGTTACCAACACCAGTGGCGATAGTAGGACAGTGGGTTAATCTTGTGGCATTGTTCCAAGTTGATTGGGTACGACGCACAACATTACATGATTTGTGTATTATTGATGGTGTAACGTACAATGTCGGTATAACTCACGAAGCTGTACCGATACCTGTTACGTGGAGTGGTACACCCTACTTCCACAACGCCTGTCAACTCGATCCACTCGGTAACACAGGTAAGGCAGTAGGTGTAATGATTAAAGATTGGTGGGTTCGGATACTGTAGTTAATGTCGTGAAGTGGCCGAAAGAGAAGGAAATGATTCGTGACATATTCTCTGGTATTACTATTAGGGACATCTTCGATGCAGTGGGTCGTATACTGGTTGCCCTGGCTCTTGGTTATCTTAAGTTGCGTTTGGATTCTGAGAGACGCCATCGTAGAGAACATCAAAGAAGAGTGGCCGATAGTCTTAGAACCTGCCAAGCAAACCATACAGATAAACATGCCAGAAGTGCAGCCGCGGGGCAAAGTAACGGTGTTTATGAAGACACTGGGGATACTGATAGTCATGGGTCTTCTCACACTAGTAGCAGAAAGGGACGGATACGGGAGACGTGATAGTGAGCTTGTGTCCAACACGAGAACGTATTATGGTATAACTGTGTTGTCACAACAGAGTGATCGACAATACACTGTTCACATCCCTGATACTGACCGAGACTGGCCGTGGATTTTCTGTCACCCACTTAAGATGCCGGCTGTAATAATCGACATCCGGTATGAACAACGTAACGGATGTAAGAACGTGAATGGAACGGGATTTGTGTCATCACATAAGGAGAATAATAATGCAGCAACAATACAGAATGGATACGATTCCACCGCCACAACAACCACCACCGGGAGGATGGGACAAGCCTTCTGACGAGAAGAAGCAAGACAATCAAGACGACAAGAAACAAGACCAACAGAAGTAACAACAAGGCCACCTACAAGTCGTACATAGGTGGCCTCTTTATTTGTCCTACAGGATCAAGTGTAGGTATCAGTGCAATCACCCCCCTCCATTCATCTTCACTTCAATCATCAACTCGTCATTGCCCCATGTTGGATCGTATTCGTGTTTTATGTCGCTGGACTCGTAACCATAGTTTGAAAGCTCTCCTTTCATCAACAGTAGTAGCGTGGTGGCATCCGGCCCACGGGCGATTATTTTGGTTGGTTCGGACATTTGTTACTCCTAACAGCTCCTTGTTTGTAATCTGCTGACATGTATACTTGGCTGCCGTATTCAGCCTCTCCTACATGTACAGCTACAACGGTTACACACCTGCAAACCCAGCCTACTTCTATGTCGTCGTTGTATAACACAGGAGTGATTTCGGTTTTACAGTGTGGACAAGTCATGTTCTACTCCAATTTGTTGATTGCCTTAACAACACTGACAACATCAAGTTCTTCAACAGTTTGAGTCAGAATCTCTCGTTTTACTTCTTTGGTATCATCAAAGTATGCGTAGTCATACTCGTCTGATTCTTTTCCAAATTGATCCACTTTCTTTGCACCAGTAGGCTTCCACTCACGATTTCTGAAAGGCTCTTGTGTGATTTTTTCAATCGTTACTTTGTACATTGTTTACTCCAATACCTCATGTATCTTTTTGATACCATGAATCCTACTCATTACTTCGTGCTCCCGCATCTGTCGAAACTTCATCTGTCGTTTGAACGAGACTTCGTAGCCGGTGTGGTTGCTGTACAGTACGCGGTCGCCACATTTGATGTGGTCTGGATTGTAGTTGCCACGATCATCCCATCCCACCTTTGGGCCGATACAATCCAGACCACATCAAATGTG
>Ga0247681_1000007_pt1 | contig 54246 bp, 79 predicted proteins | sample CNK22_metaG_FD_182798 | JGI IMG/M metagenome (GOLD analysis project Ga0247681, IMG submission 182798) | Soil microbial communities from Purdue University Martell Research Forest, Indiana, United States - CNK22 | ecosystem: Environmental > Terrestrial > Soil > Temperate forest > Bulk soil... | reverse complement strand
CATTGCGTACACCAAGATTTCCGTCAAAGGGACCAACAAAGATGAAAACGCAAGTTAGAAACCTTATGTGGATTGAGAAAGACGACCCGACAGGTTTTTGGAGCGTCCGCGTTGTTAAACATGCTCATGGTCCCTATGGTGTTTGTGGTGGACATTGGGTATCGTTCAAAAATGTAGTGTGGTGCTAACAAGGGTTTAGTCCAAAACCCCTCATAATTCCCCCATTGATGAGGGGAAACTAGGACAGGCAGCCCCGTAAAACGGGCTGCTTTTTTACGTCTCGAATAAATAACGTTGTAAATAAACAACACATATATGTAAGGTATTTGTAGTCTTTAGTCACCAAGGGCCGAAGTCTGAGAGTACTAACATTATTACTGTGATTGAATAACCAAGCTACTCCGCAAAGTAGCAAAAATAAGTAACAAAGATATACCACAAGCAAAGCGCAATGCCTTGCTTATGGGGGAATCCAACCATAACCCACACATTCGTGTGGCGTAGTATCTCCAACTGTTTCAAATGTAGTTCGCTGTAGCTTATTTCTCGCCTCTCGCATTTGCTCGTTCTGCGAAAGGGGTTTCGCTTTAGCGCCTTTTCACGTCCAAAAAACGAGGGTGCTAAATCGGGACTAAACTTGTCCTAATATTGGTACTCTTGAAATGGAGTTAAACATGGTTGTCAATATCTATCATGCAATTTCAGGCAATTTGCTAGCCAAGATGGGTGCAGTTGATTCACCTGAAAAGGCTGTACTGGAGTACGCAAAGGCTTTTCTAAATGAAGAGTTCAAAACGTACAGTGAATTTGTTAATCGGAACCCGTTGTTTGCAATGGGATTGATTGCAGTACCCCTACATTAGGAAGAGATTTCTAAATGAAACCGTTTAATCTTGAGGATGCAAAAGCCGGTAAGCCATTCACTCATGTGAATGATCCCTTGAAGCGTCCGTATTATTTTGTTGGCGTTTCTACGATCGGTCGTATCGTTGTTGAGGTAGAACAAGGTCAAAGGTTCCTCGATTACGAACCGGAAGATCTTCGAATGATTCCGGAAAAGAAAACCACGGTGGTTTATCTGATTCGTAATAAAGAAAACGGTGTTGTTTTTTCGTCAGATTATGGTCCGGCAAACTCGCGTTATGAGCTTCTCGGTGAACATCTTTTCGAATATGAGGATTGATTTACATGGTTACTTGGTTGATTAAGTGTATGAATACGGTTTCTCCTTATGACCTGATTGAACGTGAGGTCGCGGCGGATAGCGCTGCTGATGCAATGGCAATCAGTGATTTTGAGAAAGATGATTATCTGGCTATTTCTGCGAGGTTTAAGCAAAATGACCACGGAGCAAGCGCTCAAACTGGCTGATGAGTATGAACAGCGTGGAGTTATTTCCACATCAGCAAAGGCTTTGATTCAACTCGCCAAAGAGTTTCGAGCTTTGGCTAATCTTCGGACGGAGAGTCCTAACGTTATTACTGGAGAGAAATGATGTATCGTTGCTGGTGTTGCAAGTCCAACGATGTTTTCTATAACGTCTGTCGTGAATGCGGAGCTATTCAATGGCAGTTTTAAACGAAGACAGCTACGATGAAATCAATGCAATCCTACGCCAAATCAGTGAGGAAACTCAGGATGAATCAATTCGCAGCACAAGCAGCGCAGCCAGCACAACCATTTCGCGACATGCGCACCTTGTACACATCGGCAGCGGAGAAGATAGCGGAATCATCTTCTGGCAATCTGTACCTACCCACGAAGTTTCTGTCAGCTAGTTGGAGTGATTCCACACAGGATAACTACGGCAACGAACGAAATGATGGTCGTCAGTTGATGACTGGTACTCATCAAGTCCTGACCGTCGGTGCAAAGAATGAGTACAGTGGTTATGGTCCGTTCCAGTGCTGTGGTTCTCAGGTGATTCATGGATTGTCCCAAAGTTTCAGTAATATCCGTGATATGCAGGATGCACTTGCTTTGTGGTTGCGTACAAAAGGTAGTCATCTGACATATTACATGCTTGCATCCACTCCACAGGTTAACAATCAACAAACCAACGAAATGTCTGTTCTTCGTTGGCTGATAAGGCTCGGTGCAAAGGAGATCGATAAACGACCCAATCTGTTCCATAGCCCGAATCTGATGCATTTGTTTGTGATTAATCTCGGCCAGTGTGATCTTTCTGAATTTGTCGTTGATCGTGGCAGGATTGCATCCGGACAACCGGGTTATCGTTCATTTGGTTTTGAACACCATGCCCATAACTGGGTTCCTGTGTGGTGGACGAAGTTGTCTGAAGGTGAACAACGAATCTGGCTGAAACAACAAGAGGACAAGTGGCAAAAAGGCGAAGCCGAACGAAAAGCACGTGAAGAGGGAAAGCTGCGCGCCCGGATGGAAGAACGTCTGTGGAATCTGGCTTACGATACAGTAGCCGATTCACAGAAGCTTGATGTACAAGCACTCCATGCGTTGTTGAGGAGGTATGGAGAAGCCCGTCTTATCGGTCAGGTGTGTGATGAATTCCAGAAGTTTATTGATCTCGCAAAGGGAGGATTGAAATGAAGCGTGTTTATCGTCATATTGAATCCAGTGATTTGCCCAAGATCCAAGCGGGTAAGTTGAAGTGTGTAGTTATCAATAGTAAAACTGGGGAGACTTATCCTGCCCGTTTGATTAGTAACCAGTTTGGTTCTGCCAATGTAATTGCTTTCCTGTATTCGCACGATGGTCATGATTATTTGATCACATCATTGTCAAGTGGTATCTTACAGGTGGATATCACTCCTGAGAAGCGATACACAATCTGGAACAAGCAAAGGGGGCGGTTTGCTTTGATGGGAGGAACAGATATTCCTGTTTTTAGCAACAAAATTGAAGCTGAGAGCTGTATTACGGAGGTAGTGCGTAGCTTTGCGCTCAAAGATGGATCTAATTTTGCAGTCGTTGAATTCGATTATCCGGGGGAGTAATAATATGAGTACCACATACGTTGAGCGCTGCTTGAACCAATGTAAGAGTCACACCAAGCACCTTAGCAATGGCGACTTCGTCGTTGGCCTTCCGGGGGGTGTGTATGATCTGTTCTTCGGTGACGGTTGGAAAGATCGTGTACGTTTCCGTATTCGCAAGGTATCGGTGATTGGTTCCACAGTCACGAAGTTCGAGCAACTCAGTGGCCTTCGTCTGTCCGATAACCTGCAACAGATGATCTTGAAGGAGGTAGGTTAGACCATGGCACGACAAGTAAAGGAAAGAAATCCTTTGCGCCCTCATGAACAACCCGATGACGAAACGGATGGCCGGGTGTTTTTTGAGATTCCCCAACTGATTGTAGTAGAACATCCAAAGAAGAGTACTAATATGAGTACTTCCCCGAATCCGGTAACGGATATTGCTGGCGCAGAGAAGACAGGTATCCGCACTGCTAGCTGTAATTTCGATGGCGCATTGCGAAAGCCGGACGGTTACCCGGAAGTTGTAGGGTATGGTTGCACCAAGAGTCCGGATATCGGTGATGCTAACGATTATCTGGTTCGTAACGAGATTCATGGCTATGGCAAGGGCACGATTGTTAGCCGTCGTTGGGCCATGCCGTGGCGATTTATGTACCACCATCAGTGGGGTATCATCCACGCAGTGCATTACACACCGCGTAAGGGTGTGGACTGGTTCCCGTACACGGTGAAGTGGTTCGAAGTGGGTCAGGAAGAGGGTGCATGGGCCGAAGATCTTCTGGTTATCCATGCGTGTATGGATGATGAACTGTTGATTTCCATCGTTGAAGAGCAAGGTGTGGATGTATCGGAAGCTCGCAATATGATGGAACAACGTCGTAAGGGAGCCGTTTAAATGAAACAGATTCTGGTTCTTCACCACCAAAATGATTATGGTGTGCGTGGTGTGCGTGCGGACACTCTTGAAGAATGTGTATCTCGTATGCAAGAGGAAAATATTGATATAGACGAATGTGAGTTCTTTGAACTGGATCTAAATACTATGTTTGATGTAGAGATGGTTCCAGTTCGTAAGACGATACCTGTTCGGAAACCCAAGGAGAAGGCTGGTGGCTGATATCACAGATGCATATGACCGTCATCTGTTGACAACATGTATTGTGGGTCACTCCTACATCACAGTGCTGTCAACACCCCGCGCTCCCGTTGAAATTGCCGAAGCAGCTCTGGAAGCGGCTGGAAATATTAAGAAACCGTTTGTTGTAGTTAGCTGTCATCGACTGGCACCACGTACCTTTGCGGATTACGTGGCTCTCGAAATCGCAGACATTGTTCTGGAGTAACCTAACATGAGTACGAAACGTCTTTGGTTTGTCCTTCCACTGGACATTCAGCAAGATCCGCTTGTGGCTGCATTTGGTCCGGAAGTAGATGGACCGATCGAGCCAGAAGCACAGCCGGCACGTAATCGAGCGCCGCGCATCGTCGACAATGAACTTGCGGTTCTTGCACGGGGCGCTGTTCGTCCTGCTGCACCTGCCGCGCCAATGCGTCGTGGTTATGGTTTCCAAATCTCTTCGGTATCGAAGAAGGAGTTTAGCAAAGCATACACGTCGGAAGAGTTTGCGATTGAACAAGCTCGGGAACGTGCATCAAAGGAACCTAAGCGTCCGTTTGGTGTATTCAGTTGTGTTCGTGTGTTTGAAACGATGGAAGCTCCAATTATTGACAAGGAGTTTAACGATGCTGGTGAACTTCGTATCAAGGTTAATAAGGAGGAACGTGAAGATGTCGCGTAGATATGGTGTTAATTTTGGTGTTAATTTCGCGGTTATTCAAACTCCTTATTGCTGTGGTCTGTTGGAAATCGGAAGAATGGCGGAAGCAGGTGTGGTTAACACACAGGACAATTATCATCTTGCTTCTTTTGGAGATAATCGAAAAGATGCATGGGCTAACGCTCTTGAAAAGATTCGCCATCTGGAGGCCGCGCGGAGGCCTCCCCGCCCTTTCTTGATTAATTTTAAGAGACCGAAGGAGAACAAGAAGAACTATGAATGTCAAGCTTTTCTGGATCTGGTAAAGAAACAGGAAGACTTCGTGTTCATCAATGAATACACGAATCCTAATACAGGCAACACGATCTTCTGTTGCATGTTGAAGAACGGTAGTAAGATTATCTAACTGAAAGGAACACAGCGATGCAGACCACTGAACAAAATAATAACGTTAGTACTAAGATCCAAGATCGTCAGATCGCTGAGACGAAAGTTCTCACTCTTGGTTATCTGGGTATGGGCACGGGGCGTGTTAAACCTTTCGATCAAATCTTCAATGCGGGCAAGCTGGTAACCGCGAAGGATATCAAAGATGGAATCGCTATCGATGCTCTTGTCGTTTGGGGAGGGGAAGATATTAGCCCTTCTCTGTATGGTGCCAGCCCTAGTAGTTATACTGGTGCTCGTGCTACGTTGTCTCATCGCGATCTCTGCGAGTCAACAGCCTGTCTGGAAGCAATTGAGCGAGGCATTCCTATTATTGGGATTTGTCGTGGCGCTCAGCTTGTCTGTGCAATGGCTGGCGGTAGTCTCATTCAGCATGTTAATAATCATGGCATTACACATTTGATGGAAACCAATGATGGTCGACGTATCCAGACCACATCGGTCCACCACCAGATGATGTATCCGTTCGATACGGAATATGAGATGTTGGCATGGTGTAGCCCCAAGCGGAGTACAACGTACGTGATTGAAGGTGACAAGCAGCAGGATATGGAAGACAAGGTAGAACCCGAAGTTGTGTTCTTTCCTCGTATCAAGGCTATTGCAATTCAAGGCCATCCGGAATTCTGCAGCAATCCGCAAGATGAGTTCGTGCAATATTGCATGGAAGTAACCCGCAAGTATCTCGGTGTTTAATCTTTAGGAGAATAAAAATGATGCGAGTTGTTAAAGGCTGTGACCCGGAAGTTTTTTTGATCGATGCAAATGGCAAGTTCATCTCGTCGGTTGATAAGATTGGGGGATCGAAAGATATGCCCATGCCGATCGATCACAACGGTAATGCAGTACAGGAAGACAATGTAACGGTGGAGTTCAACATCCCTCCGTGTCACAACAAGATCCAGTTCATTGAGAACATCAATCGTAACAAGGACTGGATCAAGAACAAGGCAGAAGAACTGGGTCTGTCCATCGCAATCAAGGCATCGGCGGTGTTCGATGATGACCAACTTCAGACGCCGCAAGCTCAGACTTTTGGTTGTGAACCCGACTTCAATGCATGGAGGCATGGTGAAGAAAATCCTCGTCCTAGCGCTGGCAATGCCAATCTGCGTAGTTGCGGGGGCCATATTCATATTGCCCTTCCTGATGGTGTTGATCCTCTACTGGCTGTACAGTGCATGGATCTCTATGTCGGGTGCCAGATGCTGGAATTCGACAAGGACGCAGACCGTCGGCAACTCTATGGTAAAGCGGGAGCCTTCCGTCCCAAGTCCTACGGTGTCGAATATCGTACAGCTTCGAACGCATGGATCGAAACCGATGAACGCATCAGTTGGGCATGGGATCAGACGGACCGTGCAATCGAACACGCAAGCAAAGGTGTACCATTTACCGCCGAACAAGCTGCAATGATCCAAGACTGTATCAACAACAGTGATCTCGGTTTGCTGGCAATGCTCAAGAAGGAGTTCGATCTGTGAAGATTGTCTACAAAGTTGTAGAGAGCGAGCGTCGTGAGGGATACAACCATCGATGGAGATACACCCTATATCAACGTAAGTGGTGGGGTGGATGGGAAAAGATACTGGAAACTGATATCTGGGATAGGGTTCAGGAAATACTAGGTGGACCATCAACAAGGTATTTCAATGCTTTTGGTAAGGAGATTTGTCAATGACAAATGCTGAAATTCTTCAGGACTTCCGTCGGCGCTACGAAGGGACGTATGTGTGGCTGTCGATGGAAGATCAGACAAAGGAAACGCTTGTCAAGGTAGCCCGAGTGGCGGACGATGCGAACAAGGTTGGAGTACTGCTCCTAGACTCACTTGAGTATGGTTCGCTCACGATCAATATGGGTAGCGAAGGGCATGCGTTACGGTTCAAGAACCCCCCTGTTGGTGTCTTCCAGCATGGTGTGGATGCATACTCGTTTGTCCGTCGTCCGGCGAAGCAGTATCGTCGGGGTATCTGTGCGGATAACAGTACGATGCGTAATGTATCAGCAGCGATTGTGGGGAATCGTTGTCGGTTTACTGCACAGGAAGTCTTGAGTGCGTATAAGCACCAGACTTATTCACTTTACGAAGCACTAGAGATGCTTCGAAGGGGAAAGGCTCGCAGTGTGGCACTTGATAACAACTATAGCATCAGTCTTAGTTTTAATAGCTCTGCTGACCACGTTGTGTTCCATTGGAATCACCCTATTGCTCGGTGCAATACGGGTGGCAAGATCACCACAATCTACGAGGACGTCTACAAATCTGGACTGGGCCGACTTTTTAGCAACACTTGACAACAACGAGGATGATATGGCAAAAACAGTAAGCCAAGTATTTGGTATGGAAAATATCGGCCACTCGGAGTTGGGTAAGGTTGCCGCTGTATTGGAAGTACCAAGTACTAACGTTATTACTTCGGACCAAATGCTTGGTATTGAAGTGGAAGTAGAGAACTACGATGCTGTGGGTAAGGTTGATTCTGTGTGGCGTGCCCATGGGGATGGTAGCCTTCGTAATGGAGGCACTGAATTTGTTACACAGCCGATAAAGGCGTGTGATGCACCCAAGGCTTTGCAGAATCTGTTGAAGGATTTCCTCAGCCCGAATTGCTGCTTCAGTCCTCGTACCAGTGTGCATGTCCACTTCAACATGCTTCCATATTCTGTGGATGTGGTGAAGAACATCACGATGTTATATGCGTGCTTCGAGCCGTTGTTCTTCCGCTTCACTGGCCGGGGGCGTGCAAAGAATATCTATTGCATTCCAATCGTTGAAACATCTACGTTGCATCACTTCGAACGGTATGCTCTGCGTGATGTGGCTGGTCGCTGGTCGAAGTACACCAGCTTGAACCTGTTGCCATTGACGACTCAGGGTACCATCGAAGCTCGTCACATGCACGGGACGTTTGATGTTCAGAAGTTGTGTATCTGGATTCGTCTGTGGTGCAAGCTGATTGAGTACTGTTTGAAGAATGAAGTCACGACAGTACGCAAGCTCATTGCAGGGATGGAGCTGGAAACGGACTATCAACAATTGCTGAATCAGATCTTCGGCGATGATGCAGTGCATTTGAAGTATCGTGACTGGATGGACATTGAAGCCAGTGTAACCACAGTCAAAACAGCATACACGAATATTGACACCCAATCCCGTGTACTCGCTGAGCGTGATCTGGAAAAGGGTGCTTACTTCACTTTCAAGGCGAAATAACTATGTGCGGCTTGGTCGGGTTAATCAGTCGTCGAACTGGTGGTTTCTGGTCCAAAGATCTGGATACGATGGAACAGATGCTGCTGATCGATTCACTGCGTGGAAAGGACTCCACAGGCGCCTTCACGGTGTACAAGAACAAGCAATCGGAAATCATCAAGGTTGCTAGTCATCCAATGCATCTGTTTGCGTGCGGTGCTTGGGGCGAATTCCGTAACCGTGCTGTGCAACGTGGTAAGATCATTATTGGCCATAATCGTGCGGCCACGCGTGGTGCAGTTCGTACGGAGAATGCACATCCCTTCGTGGAAGACAACATCATCCTCGTTCACAATGGTACTTTATACGATCACACCAATCTGACAAAGGCTAAGGTAGAAGTAGATTCCAACGCCATTGCCCACGCACTCTCTGGTGGTGCTGACCCGAAGGAAGTGTTGCCCACTATCCGTGGGGCATTCGCCTTGATCTGGTATGACACAGACAAGGAGAAGCTGTATGCTATCCGTAACGAGCAACGTCCGTTGTGTTTGCTGGAAACGGACGATAACTACGTGCTGTCCAGTGAGCCGTTGATTGCGGCTTTGCCTTTGGATCGTAACAACTACAAGGTAAAGAACATCCACGTACTGGAACCGGGAGAGTTGCTGGAGTTTGATGACAAGGGCCATTACAGTTCAAGTAAGGTTGATCTGTCAAAAAAAGCTACCCCAGTTACTCACGGCACGAATGGGAATACTGGGACTGCTAGTAACTACTCTCGTGCTACTTACGGTGCAGCAAATCAACGGTGGGATCATCTGACCAATGAAGAATTGGAGGAGGATGAACTCGGCCCTTTCGGAACCGGGGCGACGGAGCCCGTCCCACCAGCAATTCTGGATCTGAGAAAGGCTCTGGCGGACCAAGCAAAGACGAAGGGAGCGATAGCTCGTTCGAACGATTGCTCATTAACGCAGCCGAAAGGTGGCGAGGAAAAAAAGGCTGGCCATACCCAGAGTAATGTGGTTGAAGAGATTGACAAGGTAGCTGACAACAATACCAAGATGATTCAGGTCGAGCATGCTGATATTCGGCGTGGTCAGAAGGTGTTGTTCAAGATTACCGAGTTCTTCAAGGCAGAGAATGGGCGGTTTCGCTTTCGTGGAAAGCTGCATCATCCAGGCACTCCCTTACTTGACTGCGTCGGTGTTGCTCCTGCTACTTTTACTCCGGAAGGCTTAGCCCGTACGTTCCTTGGAAAGCTCGGCGTGGGGTTTGTGCATTTCATCACGCACACAGCGGGGGGATACAGTGTGTATATCCGTAACATGGATACTCCTACTGTTACCCAGACACACAAGCAACAACGGACTCCGTTTCTGGTGTGGCAGCATGCGTTAGCGTTCAATACGTGTATGAAGTGCGGTCAGAAGGCTAAGCCGTGGGATAAGAATTTCACGTCAGTTAGTACGATGGCAGTGACCACGAACAACGGGGCAGGTACCCGAAACGTTGTAAGGATGATGTGTGCAAATTGCGTTGAAAAGGTGCTAAAAGAAAATGAAATCGAAGATTTCCGTAAAGAGCGTGCAAAAGTCCAGAAGTCTGTCCAACAGCAGCACAATTCGACCAGTGCGGGTGAAACCGAGACTACCCCTCGTGATCCTTCCGTACAAAATTGGGAGTCAGTCCGCAAGGAATCTGGCACAGGAGATGGGAAACAGGGTCAACTACCGGATTCGCCGACTATTCATTGATCGGCCTAACCCAACGTTCGTGCCCAAGCCGTGGCATGTAATTATTAACTGGGGTAACAGCGATGTCGGCAGAACAAATCTTGGAGTTGATCGGGTATCTGGTATTAATCGTTGGGTCAATTCTTGCGATAGTGTTAGACTAGCAAGTAATAAGCTTAGTACTTTCCGGGCTTTGGAGAATAAAGATGGTGTACGTATCCCCACCTTCACTACCGATCGAGCTGTGGCAGCAGGTTGGATTAGGGATGGAGTTGTCGCTGTTTGTCGCACTCAGCTTAGTGGTCATAGTGGTGCTGGTATTGTACTTGCTGATACCGAAGATAAGTTGGTCAACGCTCCTCTCTATGTTCAGTATGTCAAGAAGCAAAAAGAGTTCCGAGTCCACGTCTGTTTCGGAGAAGTGATCGATGTGCAAGAAAAGCGAAAGCGAAAAGACGTACCCGACGACTTCAACACCGATTTTCAGGTACGTAATCATCACACCGGATGGGTCTATTGTCGTGAAGACATCACCGAACCAGAAGGAATGCGAGAGATGGCTGTTAAAACGGTGGCCTGTCTCGGACTGGACTTTGGTGCAGTTGACATCATTTGGAACCAAAAGCGGAATGAGTGTTACGTGCTGGAATGTAACACCGCGCCGGGTTTGGAGGGATCGACAGTGGACAAATACGCATCGGCTTTTCTAAAGGAACTTGTAAAATGAAACATATTAGTGGTAATATCTGGTATCAAACCAGTCAAGGTCGGATGGAAATTGGATTCACCAAGGAATGTCTGGATGAGAAGTTGACGGAGTGTTTCCACATTCTTCCGGCGGATAATTACTCGGTGAAGCAACGTGGTCCGTTGATGGTGCTGGAAACAAACGATGGGCTGGAAGCAGTACACAGCCCCATAGCTGGTCGGGTGCTGTTCTTCTCCGACAAGGCTCGTAACTTCCCTGATCGACTCACCGAGGAGGACGTTGTTGTTGCAATCGAAATGCCTCGGGAGGTCAAAAAAATAGCACCAAAAAAATCTGCGGCCCCCAAAGGTACTCCCGCTACAGGTGGTAGGCTTAACTGGGATATTGATCCCTTTGATGAGCCGATGCCCTGGGATCGTGTCTAATTAATAACTATAACAAAGGGCGTTTCTATGCGTTGCCTAGCCTGTAATAAACGACTAAATGAACGAGAATCTACCCGAAAGTCTGCTACTACTGGCAGCTATCTTGATCTCTGCAATCATTGTTTCTCAACCGTGGCAGAAGATATTCCTGACATTGAAGAGGGCGATGGTTACATCGACGAGTTCGAGGAAGAGGAAATTAACGGACGCGATGGAGTGGTGGATGAGTGGGACTATCAACAATCGGTCTTCGGGGGTCGACGAAATGAGTCGGAGTAATCGCGGCCCCAAGATCACATGTAAAACGTGTAACGTTAAATTTAACCGTCTGGATTGGATGCAAAACACGGACTGCGATAATCCGAATTGTCGGTGTCCCGCAGTCAAAGCGGCTAGAGAAATGACAACAAACGTAATTGAGAACGCACAGAATGCAGCCCGGGAAACGGCGAGTACTAATATTAAGACTTCTTGGGACAAGATTCCTCCCAATCGGGATACGAATGTAGGTCAGTACTACGTCACAGTACCCGAAGTTATGTCGATCTTGGTTACACCAGTTAAGCGAGGTAAATAGGATGAACTCTTTCTGGAAGCAGTGGATCAGCCTTCAGTTGGAACACAATCTGGATAAGATGGTGAAGGACTCCATCAAGAATTTCCATTTTCCGGGTTTGAATTATGTGTGTTTCGACTTCACTCCACATCAGACCATTCGTCTGTACATCGTGGAACCTAAGGATGATCTGGATACCACAAATGTGCAGATCCACAATCATCTGTATGACAGCCAGATTCTGGTGTTGAACGGAGAGATTGTGAACACTGTGTATCGGGTCAACAATGATCGCGAAGATTTTAACGCGTATCACTTGATTTCAGCACTGCATCCAGAGAATGAGGAGCACAAGATCAAGTTGAAGTTTTTGCGTAAACTTGGTCTTGATGTTGTTAAGGCAGAGACTCTTGGAGTAGGAGAGTCTCATTTCCAGAAGCACACGGAGATTCACAATGTCAGGAATGATCCGACAAAGTACACGGCATTCATGGTATTTGAGTTTCCAACGGTAAAGAAACATTCGACTCTGTTCAGCAAAAAGGATTTGGGCACAACCATACCCACGCCGAATGCTTATCTGCGATATGAACGAGAAGAACTGAAGCAGTTGGTTCAAGATCTACTTGACAAGATGGAGTAAATATGTATGGTGGAGTACAATCCAGATTTGTTCGGCATGCACCCTGTCCGAGATGTAATTCACGAGACAATCTTGCCCTCTATGAGGGTGGATCGGGGTTCTGCTTTGGGTGTGGCTTCTTCCAGCGAGCCTCGGAGGAATCAAGACATAGCCGAGTATCTCAGGTGGTGGAAGCGTCAAAGGAGCCTGTGGAACGAAAGAGCCAATCGTCAGATAGTGTACGACCCACTCCTGATGACTGTGTTTCTTATTACCCACCTTGTGTAGTTGACTGGATCAGTAAGTATGATCTCACTCCGGTGGATTTGATTAATCATAACGTTGTATGGAGCCCAAGCCGTGAACAACTCATATACAGATTTTTTGGAGAAGGTCAGAACGTGGTCTTGTGGCAAGCCCGTAATTTCCGAAAAGGCACCACCCACAAAGGTCGATTCTTTACTGGAGGCTCACCAACGGATGTTATTGCAAGGTATAGTACGGCTGAAGGGAGAGACACGGCGTGTATTGTTGAAGACTGCATCAGCGGAATCAAGCTTAGCTACGCAGGTGTCGACGGAGTACCTTGCTTTAGTGCAGCGATGCCAAAGGAAAAGCTCACAAGGCTAAGTAAGCTGTACAGTAAGGTGGTGGTATGGCTAGATGAGGACAAGCTTAACGAAGCCCGTACAATCGCTACAAACGCCTCTATGCTTGGGATGCATTCGAAGGTGGTGTTCACAGAGTTTGACCCTAAAGATTACCCGGTCAGCGAGATCAAGCAATATATACAAATTAATGGTTAATAAAAATGTTTGCACAATTCTTTCTGGTGTTGGTATTACTGGACCCCCGGACAGGGGATATGCATAAATATATGATGGACAGGGAATCTTTTCCATTGGCTGATTGTCAGGATATGGAATATTATTTCAAAGATAACCCTGTTCGTAGTTATGATGACCATTCTCCGTGGGTGGTCGTCGCAACATCTTGCGTGAGAAAGTATGGCATCTAATAGAGAAATTATTAAAGTTAATCCGGATCGGGAGCGGTTGCTTGCATATGCTTCTGGTATTCTTGGTAGTACTCTTAGTAATCCGGGTAATATCTACACAGCGGAACAATTAATCGGAACCAGTATTAGGACAGCACAGAAGTTAATCGATATTATCTTCGATGATAAGAAACTTGATGAGGTACTTAATGCAAAGCAATAATGGTCCTGTAGTACTTGGTCATCCTCTTCCGGAGAAAAAAGATAATGAAGATAATGGTTCTGTATGTAAAGAATGTGGTAATTGCCCTTGTAAGACTGATAAAAGCAATACTGAATCAGTACCATTATTTAAACACTGACGGGTATATTAAGAATGTACTGGTTATTCTTGATTGTTTTGGTAACGCTCTGGCGGGTGGAGATCCGGATGAGACGATTTCTAGCCGATGTGCTAAGGCTGCCCTGTCCGAACAAGCGGGTGGTAAATGGGGTGGAGGCTGTCGAATGTGTGCCTTCCTCTCGATCTTCCAGCAGGATCACTGTACGAAGGCGCTGAATCGAAATAAGGGCTCCAGAGCGGTTATACCTGATGCGTAAGGGGTAAATGTGGATACAGATGAACGAAGCCAACCAGAGCCTTCCTCGCAAGCGACAGAGCCATGTACACACCCTAGACCTTGGCTACTGATTGATTGGGGTAGTGTACCACCTGTTTACAAGTGTAGATCTTGTGGAGAAGTCCTGTTGACAAGTACCTGAAAATGTGGTACCATGTTGTAGAGGGTGGATAAAAAGTAAGGAGAAGTACGAAAAGCTTGACAAGTGCATTAAAACGTGTCAGACTAGTTATTCTTTCTTTCTTCGAAAGGGAGTCGCCTACGGCTCCCCTACGTTGTTTCTTTCTGTTTGCATACATACCAATAATAATGAATAATAAAAATAATAGACTGCAGGAATATATTAAAAATATTATAGAATATGATCCTGAGTCTGGTAATTTCTGGTGGTTACAAGAAAAACAAGGACGAGATCTCAATGTACCTGCTGGTACTGAGACAGCAGCAGGATATCGAATTATCAGTATTGATGGTAAAGGGTATGCTGCGCATCGACTAGCTTTCCTTTTTATGGAAGGTGCTTTTCCTCCTGCTTATGTAGATCATAAGGATGGTAATCCCCGTAATAATAAATGGGATAATCTTCGGCATGCTTCTGCTAAACAAAACGCTCAGAATAAACGTCGTAAATATAATTCCTTTACTGGTATGAAAGGAGTTATTAAAAACCATGTAACTAATTTGTGGGAAGTACGAATTGATATTGATGGTAAGAGGGTTTCGGAAGGACCTTTTTATTCATACCAAAAAGCTTGTAAACGGTATGATGAACTAGCAGAAAAGAACTTCGGAGAGTTTTATCGAAAAGAAGAACCGCGACAACAAAAAGCAACTTTTAGTAATGAAGACGTAACACAAGCCGTCGAAGACTTTATTAAAAATAAAAGACTAGTTAACGGACATTATATAAGCGATGCCAATCGCGTTGAGGACAACGCTCATTGATTGATATTTCTCTGGTCAAATTATTACTAAACAAAGATCAGTATCTGGAGTATCGAAAGCTTCTGGATATTAAGGATGTATCCAAGGAATTACAGGGTATTATCCGTACCATCGATGCCCACTTCGAAGGTTCCAGTGAAGCTCCATCCCTCTCAGTAGATGACTTAAGCAATCTGTATTTCTCAACTAACCGAAAGGATATCGAATTCTTTCAGGGAGTATTCGACAACGTTCGAAAGAACGAGTCCAGTGTAGAGAGCACTCGTGAGTTGATCCACGCCATGAGGCGTACCCGGTTACTCCGTGAAGTATCTCTGGATTCATACGATGCCTCTGAAGGTCGAAAGAAGATTGAGGATGTACTTGCTAAACTCGAAGAATTAAAAGAAGAGAAAGGTACAGCATGTGATGATACCGACGAAGTTGATTTCGTATCTGATGACCTTGTTGAGCTTGTTAACACAAGTCGTACTGTGGAGGGCCTTAGATGGCGTCTTGGTTCTCTTAATACGGCTCTTGGCTCCCTTCGCAAAGGAGACTTTGGATTCGTATTTGCTCGACCAGAAACAGGGAAAACCACTTTCCTTGCTAGCGAAGTTTCTTATTTTGCTGAACAGGCTGCACAACCGATTATCTGGTTGAATAACGAGGAACAGGGTTCCAAGGTGATGCTCCGATGCTATCAGGCAGCATTGGGTATTCCGATGGAGCAGTTGCTCAGTGATCTGGAAGGAAACAGGAAACGGTATCATGAACTCACGAAAGGTAAGATCAAGCTGTACGACAGTGCCTCCATCACGAAAGCACAGGTCGAAAAGATTGTCGCCAAGGTCCAACCTTCGATCGTTGTATTTGATCAGATCGACAAGATCAAGGGCTTTGACAATGATCGCGAGGATCTTAGGTTGGGATCGATTTACATATGGGCCCGCGAATTGGCGAAAGAATATTGCCCAGTCATCGGCGTATGCCAAGCTGATGGTAGTGGGGAGGGCCAGCGCTGGCTCACCATGGCCAATGTGGCTAACGCCAAGACAAGCAAACAAGCTGAAGCGGATTGGATTCTTGGTATCGGAAAAGTAAATGCTCCGGGGTATGATGCTTTGCGGTTTATGCACCTGAGTAAAAACAAACTCGTTGGGGATGCAGACAGCAAGCAGGATATGCGCCACGGTCGTTGGGAAACGTTGATTGAACCTACCATTGCGAGGTATAGGGATCTATGAGTTTTAAATCACGGATGGTGTATGTTGTAATGCGAAAGACAGAGGAAGATATTATTCCAGTAGCTGTCTTCTACGATGAAGAGACAGCACACGGTAACGCCGAGGGATACAATCTGGAGTTCAAGGATCGTGGTATTGAAGGTATCAATTTTTATGTTTCGGTTACGGTTTCATACGAATGAGTAATTTAGAGTTCAATGAAATTGATGGGCGATTTTATAGAGACGGTGAGTTAGCAGGATGGAGTATCTTTTCGACGCGGATTATATGAAGCGAGGATAGTTTACAATAATAAGAGAATTCATATAGGGGCTTACAAGACACTACAAGAAGCACGTAAAGCTTATAACGACAAGGCAATTGAACTATTTGGGGATTTTGTTCATGACAGTGTTATGTGTGGACACGGAAACGACGATCCACAATAATGGACGTGTCTATGATCCAAGAAACAAAATGGTGTGTTTCAGTTGGGCTGATTCAACAGAGTCTGGTGCATTACAAGTAAACGATGATTCTATTGCGAAGCTAGCTGAGAAACTTTCTAAGTGCTCTGTGTTCGTTGGGTTTAACTGTAAGTTTGATATCCCTTGGTTATGGAAGTACGGCTTACAGTTACCAGAAAATTGTAAGATATGGGATGCTCAAATAGCTCAGTTTATTAATCATCATCAAACTAATAGATATCCAAGTTTGGAAGAAGCTCTAATAGAGTATAATCTTGGGCATAAAATCGATGTGGTTAAACTTGAGTACTGGGATAAAGGTATTAATACAGATGAGATACCATGGGAGATACTTGAAGATTATGCTCGGGTAGATGCAGAGAAAACTTTACAGTTATATTATAAACAACAAGAGGCCATGTCTCCAGAATTTAAACGTCTGGTAAATCTCCAAGGGATGGATCTTTTAATCCTAGCAACTATGGAGGACAATGGACTCAAGTTTGATCAAGAACTCTGTAACGACCGCGCTCAGAAACTTGAAGAAGAAATTAAAACGATCTCAGATGAGTTGGGTAGCATATATCCTGACGTCCCTCTCAATTTTAATTCTGGGGACCATCTGTCTGCTTTTTTATATGGCGGGACTATTGTACAGGAAGGTAAGGAGCACATTGGGTTTTTCAAATCCGGACAGCGAAGCGGCGAACCAAAGTACCGAAATGTGGAAATAAAACATGAGCTACCCCGACTCGTTGAACCAATCAAAGGAAGCGAACTCAAGAAGCCCGGATTCTTCGCCACAGGTGCTGACGTTCTACTCAAGCTCAAGCCCAATAAAAAGACTCGACATATTCTGGAACTTATCCAACGGCAAGTACGGTTGGAGAGTCTACTTAGCAAGACCTATCGGGGGTTGGTCCGGGCAAACGTTAACGGAAACTGGGAACATGGATGGCTGCATGGCCAATTTAATCAATGCGTTGCAGCAACAGGCAGACTGAGTAGTAGTAACCCTAACCTGCAGAACCTTGATGGTGCTGCACAGGATATCTTTATAACGAGGTTTACAAGTGACAATGCATGATGTAGTTCAATGCCAACTGGATACCATTCAAGGCCAGATCAACGCGTATCAGGCAGATATCAATAACCTGCTACCGATGCTCAATAACCTTCAACAACAGGCACAGGTGCTGGTTACGTGGCTTGCAAACAACCCTGCCTAATAGGAGTTAGATGCTTGTCCAACTTGATGCATCACAATTGGAATGGAGGACAGCCATTCAGTTGTCACAGGACGAGGTTGGCCTCAAGGAGATTGTTGAAGGCGCAGATGCGCACTCGCTCAACCAAGTCGCCTTTGACCTGCCTAGCCGACTCATTGCAAAGATCTACCTGTTCCGAACCATCTTCCGAGGATCAGGATATGCATTTGCAAACGACCCAGAATTCATGCATGTATCGACAGACCCAAAATTCTGGGATAATGTTGGGCTTAAGTTCTATGGGAAGTACTCTGGGCTGGATCGACAGCATCATATATGGGCTGATCTAGTTACAAGTGGTAAGCCCATCACTGGACCTACGGGGAGACAATGGACTATCAACATGAAGCGGGATTATCGGGGCAACCTGAAAATTCCTTGGACGATACTGAGCAACTATCCTGTACAGGGTACGGGTGCCGATGTGATGATGGTAGCTCGCATTTCATTCTGGCGGCGATTAAAGGCTTCTGGGATTCCCGCGTTGCTAGTTTCAACAGTCCACGATTCTGTCGTTGTAGATGTTGCGGGCGAGTATGTATCGCAGATAGTTAAGTTGATGTACGAGGTATTCGACGATCTCGTTGAAAACATCAACCGATGCTTCAAGTGCAACTGGAACGTTCCGCTCGCTGCGGAAGTAAAGCTAGGTCCCAACATGCTTGACATGAAGAAGGTCGATAGACCGTTGCTTTAGCAGAAAAGTTGACCGAAATGCAGATTTTTGTTGACTTAGGTATTAAGATAAGATAAGATTATATACATAGAGTAGGAATTCATCGAGAGGAAACATATCTAATGGCGATTACGATTCAAGTTCTGTCTACGAGTGTAGAAACCAAGCCAACTGCAAAAGGTAGTTATCAGCAACTGGAGGTTGCCTATAAGAATTTGACATTCCAAGGCAAGGTTGAGGCTAAAAAGCTCATGTCTTTTGGGGCTAATTCTGAAGCATTCAAGGCCCTTATTACGGCTGCACCCACGAGCGTCTGGGAAGTTGAAACAGTTAAAAATGATAAAGGTTATATAGATTGGATCAAGGTAGCAAAAGGTTCGGCGACCAGTTCTGCCCCCACGGCATCCCTCTCTGTATCAAGCAATGGTGCATCTGGGGCTGTAACGAAGGGCAATTGGGAGACTCCGGAGGAACGAGCCAAGAAGCAGGTGTACATCATTCGTCAGTCAAGCCTGAATGTAGCTGTGGCGGCTCTGAGTGCAGGTGCAAAGAAGGCAATTGAAGCGGGAGAGATTATTGGTCTGGCTAAACAATTGGAAGCATACGTTCTGGATTCTGGTACTAGTACTGCCGAAGTTGTTGGGAAAGACATTGAATCTCTTGAAGAAGACCTTCCCTTCTGATGTACTTTTTGGTTTACTAGAGAAGATGGTAGTTCTTTATAAATTCATTGAGGTATTTACAACTATGTTTGATTTCTTTAAGACCATCAAGACGGAAGTAGCAGCAGTCAAGATCAAGCTTGCTGCATTGGAAGCCCGTGTAGAGGCTCTGTTTAAGGACGTTACACCGGAAGCTACGGCAGAGGTACAAGAGGCTGTCACGGAGGCTAAGGATGCCACTGAAACGGGGAAGTGATCAAAAGACAATCTCTCAGAATATTAAAACTGAGAAAAATGCGGGCAAGCCACAGAAGCAAGCCGTGGCTATCGCCCTCTCTAAAGCAGGAAAATCAAATAAAGGAAAGACCAAGTGAAATTCATCATCACTCCCCGCGTTAAGTACACCTTCCGCCGTAATGAAGATCCGATGCCGCCTGCTGAGCTTGAATATGCTCTCACTATGAAGGACGATGAAGGAACTGTCAATCATATTGGAGTGTACGCTAGTCCGGTAGATGCCCGTATCATGGCCGGTCAGATTATGGAACTGGATTTCACCAAGCAGGAGTTTGAACTCCATTGAAGGCACTCATTGACGCGGACATCGTAGCTTTTTCCTGTGCTGCGTACAATGAAGCATTCGGATGGGAAGCCACTGTAGCCGATATCGATGCCCTTATGCGGCGAATAATCGAATCAACGGACAGTGATTCCTATCTGGCTGTATTGACGGGTTCCAACAACTTCCGATATGACATCTTCCCAGAATATAAATCTAACAGAAAGGGAAAGCCGAAACCGATCTATCTTGAAGAATCTCGCGCTCATCTCGTCACTGAATGGGGAGCAGTCGTTACCGATGGATTTGAAGCGGATGATCGATTGGGAATTGAGCAATCTAGTGAGCCGTTTGGAACTACGGTCATATGTTCTATCGATAAAGACCTAATGCAAGTGCCGGGTTATCACTTTAACTGGAGAAAGAATGAACGGACATTGGTTTCTCCTATGGACGGAGTACGTTCTCTGTACCGTCAGCTTCTTACTGGTGATACCACTGATGGGATTTCTGGCGTGGGTGGTATTGGACCCGTTAAGTCAAAAAGAGCTATCGATGACCTCACGACTGAGCTTGATTGTTACGAGGTTTGTAAACGCCTTTACGGTGATGAGAGGCTAGAAGAAATGCATCGTAATATGAAACTCCTGTATATCTGGAGAAAGGAATTGGATGAGTGGACGCCGCCGACTGAAGAAGAACAGCAAGTACAAGAGTAAGTTTGAAGAGACTTTTGCAGCTAAGTACCCTCAACTACAGTATGAAACGAACAAACTAAAATACACTGTAGTTCATACCTACACCCCCGACTGGAAGATCAACGACACAGCCTTTATTGAAACCAAGGGCTTGTGGAAGGCCGCAGACAGAGCCAAGTATCTGTATATACGTGAGCAGCATCCTGATGTAACGATCTATATGGTTTTCCAGAATCCAAACAATAAACTCAATCGAGTATCTAAGACGAGCTACGCAGACTATTGCGAGAAGCACAACATCCCTTGGGCAACGATTGACACAATCCCGGAGGAATGGTTCAAGTGCAAATCAAAAAAGTAGTGGAACGTGAAGATGGTAGTGTTGTGTTTCAGGGGGTGCTAGAGGGTCCTGAACTTGCCTTTGTGATTGAATGTGGACTGGATGCTATCTTCCAGTCAACTACCAGTCCTTTTGTGTCTCAGAAGTCCTTTGATCCACAAGATCTACACAATCCGCCAGAGGAGATGCAGTGACGTTTGATCGTCTAGCTTATCAGAGAGAATACAGACGAAAGAATAATATGGAATGGGTTACTCATTCTGAGAATAGTCGGCGTGGTGCTATCAATCGACATTATAAATGACAAAACATTTTGTATTGCCTGATGTTCAGTTGCGTCCGGGGGACAATACTGACTTTCTAGAACGAATTGGTAACTATGTAGTAGAGAAACAACCCGATGTATTTGTATGCCTAGGTGACTTCGCGGACATGGCTAGCCTCAGTTCCTATGACGTCGGTCGGAAGAGTTTTGAAGGTCGTCGCTACGTCAAAGATATTGAAGCAGCACGGATGGGCATGGATCGTTTGTTGAAGCCCATGAATGAATATAATGCTCGCCAACGTAAGAATGGAAAGAAACAGTATAAACCGAGGATGATCTTCACATATGGTAACCACTGTGATCGTATCACTCGTGCTGTTAATTCTGATCCTAAACTGGATGGCACTATTGGAATCAGCGACCTGGGTTTTGGAGAATTTGGTTGGGAAGAGTTCCCGTTTCTGGAAGTGGCTCTTGTGGATGGTATTGCTTATAGTCATTACTTTGTCTCCGGCGTTGCCGGTCGCGCTGCTTCAAGCGCTCAAGTTATTCTAAACAAGAAGCACCAGTCGTGTATCGCGGGGCATCAACAAGGTCGTCAAGTAGCAACAGCATATCGAGCAGACGGCAAGCGGATCACTGCCATTATTGCTGGTAGTTGCTATGAGCACGATGAAGACTACATGGGTCCTCAAGGTAACAAGCACTGGAGGGGATGCCTCATGTTGCACGAAGTCAATGACGGTGAGTTTGATGAATGTTTTATTTCACTTGACTACCTAAAGAGGAAATATGGCTCTTGACACTGAAGACTGGAAACGTATTGAAGAACTGGTATTGATGGCTGGTGCAGCGTCTCAACGAAAGGATCTGGAACAATTCCAGTCATCGGACGCTATGGCTTTCAGTACCCTTGGACTTGCTATTATGGATATCCATGGTCGTTTGGCACGACTTGAAGCTACCACCTATAAACCTCTGGTCGATCACGCGGGACGGCCTATCGCTCAAGCATATTGATATGGGATTTAAAGAAGAAGATCTCCAACCACAACCCGCTGCTACGGGAACCAAGTATGATAATGGTAAGTTGCCTCTTGATCTACTTGATCCTCTTGCTTTGGAAGGTCTTGCTGGTGTGCTAGCGTTTGGAGCTAAGAAATATGCATCTCATAACTGGCGTGGGGGTATCTCTTATAGTCGTTTGGTGGCTGCTCTTCTACGACATGTATTCGCGCTACTTCGGGGAGAGCGGATTGATCCTGAGAGTGGTCTGCCTCACATTGATCATGTTGGCTGCTGTTGGATGTTTCTTAGCAATATGATGAAGACCCGTCCTGACTTGGATGACCTACATAAAAATGACTAAAATCTATATTGCAGGTCCAATGCGGGGGTATGATGAACTTAACTTCCCCGCGTTCAATGCAGCAGCATATGATCTCACAGCAGATGGCTACATCGTAGTAAATCCGGTGGATATTAATCCTGATCCAAATGCTGACTGGTTGGATTGTATGCGGAAGGATATCAAGGCTCTCGTAGATTGTGATGCCATCTATATGCTGGAAGGATGGGAAAAGAGCGAGGGTGCAACAATTGAACATTTCATCGCAAGTCGTCTGGGCTTCGATGTATATTACGAGGTAGATGACTTGAATGATGCCGAACGAACTGACACTGAATGAACTAATTGAGAAGCTTGGGCAGTTGGATGAGTTGACCATCCTAGAACTGCTGGATGTTACCAGTGAAGAACTCTGTGAGTTTTTGACTGATCAGATTGTAGAAAAATACGACCAACTAATTGAGTATTTCTCAGATGACGAAGAAGAATGAGTTTCGCACGAAGCGTAAGCAGCAAGTAGAAGCAACTGCAGACGAACGCAAGAAGGAGATCGATGACTTCCTTCGAGATCAGTATGCAGCAACAGCGAAGGCTCGTGAGATCATTGAAGAGTATCTGGATGGTACACCCAACACAGGAGAACGCCAGTAATTGGACAACCTACAAACATACGTCTATAAGTCGCGGTACGCTCGGTGGCTGGATAAGGAAGGTCGTCGGGAGAAGTGGGAAGAAACGGTAGCCCGATATTGTGATTTCTGGAAAGGTCGATTTGGTGATACCTTTCCGTACAAGGAAATCTACGACGCTATTTATAAGATGGAAGTGATGCCGTCAATGCGGGCTTTGATGACAGCTGGTCCGGCACTTGAACGAGATAACATCGCTGGATACAACTGTTCTTACATCCCCATTCTGGATGCGAAGTGTTTCGATGAAGTGATGTTCATCCTCATGAATGGTACGGGTGTTGGGTTCTCCGTAGAACGACAGTACATCAATAAACTACCGGAGGTGCCTGAGAAGATCCATGATAGCGAAACAGTTATTGTTGTCTCTGACAGTAAGCAAGGATGGGCATCAGCCTTTAGACAACTTGTCGCACTTCTATATAGTGGCCAAGCGCCCCGATGGGACCTGTCTCGAATTCGTCCTGCCGGTGCACGACTCCGAACATTTGGTGGTCGCGCTTCTGGACCTGATCCACTGGCCGAACTTTTCCGATTTACGGTCGCCCTATTCCGGCAAGCCGCTGGACGAAAGCTAAACTCTCTGGAGTGCCACGACCTTGTTTGTAAGATCGCTCAGATTGTGGTTGTTGGTGGTGTTCGTCGCAGTGCTCTCATTAGTCTATCTAATCTCACTGATGAGCGGATGCGAAACGCTAAAAACGGTGCTTGGTGGGAGTCTAGCGGTCAGCGTGCTCTTGCGAACAACTCTGTAGCATATACTGAGAAGCCGGACATTGGTATCTTTATGAAGGAGTGGCATGCCCTCTACGAATCAAAGAGCGGAGAGCGAGGCGTTTATAATCGAGTCTCTGCAAAGAAGCAAGCAGCAGCTACGGGACGTAGAGAAACAGATCACGAATTTGGAACGAACCCTTGCGGAGAAATTATCCTTCGCCCATTCGGATTCTGCAATCTCACGGAAGTTGTTGTACGATCTGGAGACACTAGTGATAACCTTAAACGAAAAGTTCGATTGGCGGCTATCCTGGGAACTTTCCAATCTACTCTCACAGATTTCAAGTACATCCGAAAACAATGGGTAACCAATGCTGAAGAAGAGCGACTTCTGGGGGTTAGTCTTACTGGTATTATGGACCACCCTGTCCTTAGCGGTACTAGTGGGGACTCTCTCGATGTCCTTCTGGATGAAATGAAAAATGAATCCATTAAAGCGAATATGGAATGGGCTGATCGACTGGGTACCAATCCTAGCGCTGCCATTACTACTGTTAAGCCTAGTGGCACTGTTTCTCAGTTGGTGGACTCCGCATCCGGTATTCATCCTCGCCACAATGCTCATTACATTCGTACTGTCCGTGCTGATGTAAAGGACCCGTTGGCAACTTTCCTTAAGGATAAGAATGTACCTTGTGAAGTTGATCTTACTAATGCTTCTAACCTCGTTTTTTCTTTTCCCGTGGCTGCACCTGCTAAGTCTATTACACGATCGGACCGCACGGCCCTCGAACAGTTGGAGCATTACCTTACTTTTAAGCGCCATTGGTGCGAACATAATCCTTCTATTACGGTCTATGTAAAAGAGCATGAATGGCTGGATGTGGGAGCTTGGGTCTATCGTAATCTGGATGATGTGGGGGGCGTGTCTTTTCTACCTCATAGTGAGCATGTGTATCAGCAAGCTCCTTATCAGGATATTACAGAAGATGAATACAAGAAACTCTCCAAGGAATTCCCTGTGATTGACTGGAATGAGTTTGATGGGTATGAGTTGGGGGAAGATACAACCAAGGGAGCGCAGGAATATTCGTGCTCGGCGGGATTTTGCGAGGTGATCTAATGTGTATTGTTAGTGCAGTTCATGATTCGATTCAACAACAGTTTCCTATTTATAATTCAACGGGTTCTGTCTGGACTTGGGAACTTTACTATAAGTTGCAGGAAGTTATCAAGAAGGTAGAGGAACTGGATAAGTTGGCCGGTGCTCCAGATTGTGTTGATCCAGCCAAGGCCAAGTTCGTTGCAGAGATTTTGGATTATCTTGAAAAGAAGGATAAACTTAAATAATGTTCCAATTCAGCTTTATTAAGGGAATCTCCCTAGGCATTGAGTATGATGACCACCCTGATTTGGGATTCGCCATTAACTGTGATCTAGGGATCTTCCGTGTTACTTTCTTTAAAGATATTGTTCTTGAAGATTAGCGGGTGATGAGAACAGGAACACTATTATCCCAACTAGTATTCCACATCTGGGTAGCCGAACCGTGGAACTTTGGATTTATAAGGGTAATGTTACCTGACATACTGTAATTACCAGCGGTAAGAGCAAGCCAGTAAAGGGCTCGACCCGTACTACCGTAATCTTCAAAATTATCTATGGCAATGCTGACATTCTGAGGATTAGCTCCCGGCAGATTCTGAAAGCTGAATCGAAGACCATTTGTATTGTTAACTGACTTCGCACCAGAAACTGTAATATTCTGGAGGACATCACCATTAACATTCGGTTCAAAGTCAATCAGTGCTGCCGGGTCTGCTGTAGTATGATTCTGGCCATATAGATCAGAGAGTAGTAGTCCATTAGCAGATACTACCGACACAGCATCACGCCCGCAGTTGTACACTCGGGCACCAACAATCTTGATATTTGTTGGTGGAGTGTTAGCTCCAGTATATGAACCCCGGATATAGATACCATCCCCCCAACAGTTCCAAACCTCTGGATTGTAGATCGTGACGTTGGAACCACCCGCGATAGCAATACCCATACCAATACGACTCGCACCTGTCGATGCGGAGTTGGTTTCGTTGGACCCATCTACTTTCGGATTCCAGAGGGTGATGTTATTGCCCATACACATAATCAGATCGTAATTTACTACCGAAGTTGGTAGGAGCTTGAGACGTGCGAAACGATCAAAAATTACCTTGGCATTATCAGGCATTAGAATACCCTGATCATTGATGCGAATATCCTTGGTAATCAGCAGAGTCTCTCCCGCAGTAGTGGCAGTGTTGACTGCATTCTGAAGGGTGGTTGTTTCATCACTCCCATTACCGGTAATACCTAATGATACGTCAGTAACAGTGGTCATGTTATTTATTGGCCTCTATAAATTTAGATAAATCATTTAATCGATTCAACCAGCCCGCTTGGTATTTTGCCATTGCGGGCTTTTGTTTTATCAGATTCAGGTAATAATTCTTACACAAGGATACAAATTGGACCCAATCCTTAGTCTGTGCAAGAAACTGCTTAGCGCGGCCCACACCCATGTTGACTGCACAGTTAAGTGCCGCACACGCAAGGGAAGGATCGAGCGTATCTCCTTGGATGGCGTCCCAGTAGTCTCGCTTATAGATATCCTGAGCGGCTTGCCGAGTGAGGTTCTTGATATCGACATTTGGATAGGCCCTTTTGGAGATACCAAAGTTTGTTTCTCCACCCGGGTCAACGGCATCATTAACATAACCGCCTTCCCACTTGAAGATGAAGGTCATATCGATAGCGAAGCTTAACATAACAGTTTCCTTTTATTTCATATTTTGATAACGCTGGAAGTTGAGGATCGATTGCAATGAGCCCTTTGGAATACCTTGAGCACGTTCAGCAGCGGTACGAACCTGACCCATACCAAGATGTTCTTGGACAGCCTTGACGATCTCGTTGGGATCTCCATTGTTAGCAATGTATTTCTGTGAGTATTCAGATTGGATCTTGTTGACCAGTTCTGGAGTAACCTTCTTGCCGTTAGAGTCAATATCCTTCAACACACGTTGGATAATATCCTGCTTGACTTCCCCTTGATCCACTGCCGTCTCTTTGTTTACCGAAGTCGTCAGAGCTTCATTAGCCTCATTCAACGGACGGAAACCAAAGTTACGAACAGCCATATCCTTCGTGGTACGTCGGGTACGGAGTTCACCAGTCTTAGGATCGAAGTAGTTACCCTTCTGGTCCGTAAACATGGTATTCTCCAACGGACCCCTCGCCGAGTTAGGTGAGATCCCATAAAGAGCCGCCTTGGCTGTAGCTGAGTTCGGATCATGGAGATACGTGTAAGCTGACTTAGCATACTCAGCCAACGGGGTTGCTTGAGGAACCAACGCACCTAACGGATCATTCGGGATATCATCAGCGTGGCTCAATGAACCCGTCATGTTGATACCAAGACCGGCAGGAAGACCAAACTTCACCATGTTAGCCATCGTCTCATTCTTACCATGGAGGAAGTGTAACAGCATTTCATCAATGCTGGTAGGCTTCTGCATATAGTTATTCTTGGCAGCCCAAGTCGTCAGATTAGACACAGCACTGTTAGCAAGAGTGTAAGCCATGATACCACGTACACCAGCAGCCATCATCGATGTAGCCATCACGTTAGCCATAGGACCGAGTTTACCATTCAAGGCATACTTGCTTGCACGGCTAAACTGATCAATCTGATTAAACTTATACCGAGTTAACATGGCAGTCAGATCACCAAGGAAACCCATCTTCCCAAAGACACCGGGACGTTCCCACGAGTTATAGTCCACCATCACATCACGCATAGCGTTGTGAGCAGCCGGGAAGATTTCCTTTTCAGGCAACCCAAGATCACGCAGCATATGGGAGTAGTACATGTAGGTAAACGAACGCGTAGCTGTTTCCATACCAGTAACGTTGAATTCAGCGGCCTTGTGAAGATTAGCACCTAGACGGCTACGGTTAATATCCGTCAAGTTACCAAACTGGAACTGCGTGGTGTTGAGAGTATCGTTAGCTTTGGCATAATCCATAGCACGTTTCTCAAAGCCTTTCAGTTCACCACCAGCAAGAGCTTTACTGATCTCTATCTGACTAGCAAAAGATTTAGCAACAGCCGTCAACTGCTTCAGACCTAGTTTGGCACCTTCAGCCCGCATCAACGAGTTAACAACTGGGATACCCTGCAACGGCTGAATAAGAGTCACAAATGAGTGGCTTAATTTACCCAAACCAATGAACATGGTAAGCAGGTTGGTCTTGATAGCACTAGATGCTCCTCGAAGGATACTAGGACCAAGGCCAGTACTCTCAGCAACTGCGTTGATCATTGCATTGGTGAAATCAGAAGCAGGGCCTTGGTTACGACGTTGGACAATATCCAGATACCGTTGTACCGCAGCTTTGGCATTCGGAGCAGAGATCTCCGGATCAGTAGTGAATTCACTGATCTTACCCAGAGCTTCTTGAGTGTTAGCCCAAGTGTGCATTGCTTCCTGTGCCTTCAGGAAATTCTTCATCCCCTCCCGCGCATTAGCGATTTGGCTCTGCCAACTCTTACGCCCCTCTGCACCAATCACACCTTCCTTCGACTTGAACGCAGCACGATACTTCATCGCTGTCTGTCCATCGTTAGTCAGATATTCCCGATACGCATCCACAACCTTAGCCACAACATCTGAGCGTTCAGCCATGTCATTCAGGATATTCATATAGCCAGTATAGCGGTCTACCTGATTACCCTCACTGAGCTTACGCATCTCAATGGGACCGGCAGTGTGACCTTCACCAAGTTGTTCCATTACACGGTTGGTGATCGTATCTACAGCACTGCGCAGGTTGTGAGCAATGACTGCAACCACCTTACCATCAGCATCAGTAATCACACGCTTGAAGTCACCAAGGAAGTGACCCGCAATGTGAGCAATACGAGCTTCTACCGGCTTCAGACCAGCTTGAATACGGCCCTTGTTAAGGGCATCCAGATTGACCTTGTCCAGTTGACGCATCTTCTGGTACACTTCAATCTGCTTATCGTTGAATCCTGCACGCTTCATCTGGTCAGGAGTAAATTCACGTACACCCTCATTGTCTTGCATCATCTGCCAGACGCTACCAAACTCATCATCAGTTAGTGCTCGTACCTTATTGCGGATACCGTCTTTACCAGTCAGGTTTTCCCGAACAAATTGAGCAGAATTGCGGAAGGCACGATCCATCGTCTCCACTGCAAACTTCACCAGAGGATGATGGGTAAACGCCTGAAGCTGTTGACCGGTGAGGAAGTTGTCCCGCATAAAGCCTTGGAACGTCTTATCACCAGACGCCAGATCGGGTGCCTGTTGCATAGCTTGCTTCAACTGCTCGGGAGACAAATCCTCCCGTGCTTCAAAAGGGAGGTAGTCTTTGAGTCCCTCCCTCAGACCCGGTACACCATTCAATACTTGTTTGGGTTGTTCGTTGACCGTGGTAGGCCACTCTTTAGATGCTTCACGAGCGATAGCATCCCGGATACCTTGAGCAAAGATCTTACCCGTTGAGTCCAGATTACTGAACTTCTTGGGGAGCTTGTCAAGAGTACGGAACACAACACCGTGCAGAGCTTTCAGGATAGCTCCGAGAGAGCGCATCAATTCAGGCAGATGGCCAAAGGTAAACATATTGACTGTGCCATCACGCTCCCAAGGGAGAGTAGTATCCTTGTCAACTCCAAGAGCTTTGGCGATATTGTCCTTAGACTTCTCCAGAGTCTTTGTCGCCTCTTTCAGTTGCCTTTCCAAAGCTACTGTAGAAGAACCACCCGCCCGAAGACCAGAACGGGCTGCATCAAGTTGAGCCGAGAGACGTTCAACACGAGATTGGTTAGCCTTAACTGTGGGATGATTATCCACACGTTCAGAACGAACAGCGTCTCGTACAGCTTCAGTGTATTTCTTTGCAATATCATCCAGACCAATAGAACCTGATACCATGTTTTGATACTGACCATATGCTCTTTCTACATCATTTGGCATAGGGAACTTCTCAGGATCTCGTTGTGCCAAAGTTTCCAGAGCTTGAGTAAACTCTTCTGGAGTTGCTGCGCGCTCTACCGGACTACCCTCCACTGCGTGACTAACCCCACTCATCGGATCTACAGCTTCAATAGGAGTTTTTGATAAGGCATCCGTACGCTGCTTCATAATGTCCCGAGCTTGGCGGAAAGCCTGTCCTTCGGGAGTACGCATAGCCTTTGCTGACTCAAGAGGGGGAATTTCCCCAAGTTGATCCGCATGATCATATAACTGAGTGGCTAGCCCCTTTCGTCGGAAAGCAGGTTCAACCTCAACACCAGGTTCCAAACCAGTTCCCTTACCACCGAAACTCGCAATACCAACAGTATTACCTTGCGCATCAACTGCTCGAATAGTATGTGTATTTGCCCCAAAAGAGTCATCAAAAGAGTGTTCCAATGTTACTGGAGTACCATCTTTCAACGTAATAGTTTTTTGTCCATTGGCATCAAAACCAGCTTGACGTGCTTGTAAAGAGTCTCTAGCAGAGGCAAAACTTTCTGGAAACACTTCTCCGCCAGCGCTAACGCGCAGGGGTTCATCATTTCCAAGCTGTAATTCACCTTGACGGCGATTAGACAACTCACCACGTACCCCAGATTCTCCGGGTTGGGTCAGATCAAAGTCACCTGTAGCCAGGCGATTAGGATTAAAGGGACTTGCTTCATTCTGACCAAGAGTTTCAGGGAAGAGATCACCAGCTTGTTGTTGAGCTTGGGTATTTACTTGCTCTGCCCTACGGCGACCTTCTTCTGCCGCCAGTTGTTCGAACGAAGGTTCGACACCAGCGGGTGTAGCTGTACCTGCTTGATCCACCATGATCGGACGTTGCGGACCGGCGTTAGGCTGACCTTGCATCGGGCCACCACCTTCAGGGAAAGGACCTGTAGGCGTGTACGTTTGTTGGTCAAGGGGAGTACCCTCACCATACAACTTCTGGAGTTTATCCAGTTCACCAGCAGCACCCGTATCCTTGATGGGCATACCCTTTTCAGTTTTTGCTGCTTTGAGTCCCTCACCACCCATCAGCATAGGACCGACGTTAGCTACCACATCAGCAGCAGTCTTGGCTACTTCTTGTGCAGTAGGATTCTTGGCAAGGTCTTCACCGATGAAAGGAATAGCACCGAGGGCTGTAACTGCACCTTGTTCCATTGCACCTTGCACAGCACCAAACCCTTCACCAAGCTTCTGAGCAAACGCCTGACCTTGTGGAGTACGGGGTTGGTACGTCATTGCTTTTTGGGTATTCTCAATATCTTGAACAGCGTTCTGAGAGTTACCAGTTGCAATGTCATAGAGGGAACGAAGACCACCAGCAGCCATACCAGCACCACCAGATGCCATGTTAGCTGCCATCTCACCAGCACCCTGCACAGCGTTTACAGAATTATCAATACCCTGCTTGGTCTGGTTAAGGAATGCATCCGCCCGACCACGGGCTGCCGATTGCTGGCTAGGCGGAGGACCACTAGGTGTCCAGCCGGGAGGAGCATCACTCTTGGTCCATCCTTCGTCGTCTGCACTGCCTTGTGCCGGGTTGTAATTGATGGGACTTTCAACATTTTTTTGTCCGACTTTCTGGTTCCATTTATTGACGTAGTCAGTCGTCTCAGGATTGTCCGGAGTAGTACGACCACTATTATACATAGCAAGGGAGCCATTAATATCACCACCAGTACGATCCAGATTCTGGAGCATCAGGTACCGATGAGCAATCATCTGATCGTTGACGTTATGGATATCCATCTTACGACCAAGTTGTTTAGCGATAGCATCAAAGGTAGATGGCATCATCTGAGCAACACCAGTAGCCCCTTTGGGACTCACAGCGTTATTGTCGCCATTCGATTCAATACCGATCTGCGCGGCTGTGCCTCCCGTAGGCCAGTTGGGATGGGCAGCTTGAATTGCTCGATCATTCATGGAATACTGGACAGGAAGTGGAACAGCCCCCGAAGGGACTGCCGACCAACCACCGTTGTTGTTATCGCTGTCAGCCATAGTTATTTTTGGACCTTACGAGATTGCCAAGAACCATCAGGCATCTGACGGTATTCAGTATCGCCTACAACAGTCGTGCCTTGTGCCGTGGGCACCGGTGCAGCCGGTTGACCGGGTTGACCACCAGCTTGAGGAATGTTAGCTCCGGGACCTCCTTGATCGAAGCCGGGGCTAGGTGCAGCAAAGCCAACAAGACCTGCCGTAGTTTGAGCAGCCATCTGACGGATATTCTGTGCAGCTTGGTAGTATCGTTGAGCACCAGCATGATCTCCGGCCTTCTCAGCAGCAACAGCAGCTTGTTCAAATGTCTGTGACATCTGGCGAGTCTGTTGAGCAATGCGGACAGCTTGAACACGAGCATTGGCAGCATTTTCAGAAGCAGTAATCCGAGCTTCAGTACTGAGCCGTGCAACATTTTCGGCACCTTCATTACGAAGACCTTGCTCACCCATCTTCGTCTGATATTCAGCACCTGCTTGGATAGCCTTCTGGCTAAAGTTACGAAGTTGATCCGGATCACCAGAAGCCAGAGGACCGAAGTCTTGAGGATTGAGTCCCTTGCTATTCAGGTAATTGGTCATGAAGGATTCACGTTGTTGAGGATCTACCTGATCCAGAACACCTGCCAATTGACCAGCAATCTGTCCTACCTGAGCAATGCTCTGTGCTTGTGCAGCCGAATATTTATTAGCACCTTCCGCTTGTGCTGTCTTGATAGCACCCGGTTGGGTAGCCTCAGTAAACAGATTGGCTAGGTTACCTTTTTGTGCTTCAGCGCTAAGTAGACCCGTGCTAGCTTGTTTATTGGCAACATCAGCAGCGGCTTGTGGGCCAGCAAAAGGAAGGGTAGCCAGAGACTTCTGATTAGTTAGTTGAGCCTCTTGGTTGGCATTCTCATTCTGCATACCAGCTTGTTGGGCAGCATAAGCTGGACCTACAATAGAGGCCAGACTCTGCACATCGTTTTGATAAACTCCTGCCACTTATATCACCTTTTAGCTGAAGAGATTAGACAAAGCACCAAACCCTTGTTGAACATAAGGGGAAGCTGCTGAATACAGACCTTCAAGTTGCTTGATCCCTTGTGGGTTACCAAAGTTAGAGAACAAGGAGTTCAAGGCATTCATACCCGGACGGCTTGTAGCTGCATTAGCATAGTTACTGTTACCCAGTGCTTGTGACTGTCCTTGGGCAAGACGTGCAGCAAGTTCAACAGCACGATTACCATACTGACTATTACGACCTTGAGCAGCATCTTGGCGAGCCAGTGTCTGTTGCATCTGCTGTGCATAAGCTCCACCCGGACTAAAGATATCCTTGATGGAGTTAGCATAATTATTATTAGATGCTTGTTGTTGCCGTTGTTGCCAGAAGTTCATTCCGGTATTGAACAACTTAAACAGCCCTTGAAGAGTATTAGGGTCCACCGCGCCTCCTGTTGCGCCCGCTGTCGAAGATGAAGTAAGGGCGGGAGATACCCCACCAGATGTTTGCCCAAGAACCTGACCGGTAGGGCTTCCTGCTGAGATTGTACCGCCTGTATCCGGGGATGTGCCATAAAGGGCGGAGAGATTACCACCACCCTGTTCACCACCACCTGTACCGGCTCCTTCAAAGCTGGTAGGACCCAGACCTTGACCAGGCATTGCACCAGCACCTGTAGCAGTTTGACCACCTTCAGCGCTAACAGCGCCACCACTCAGAGGAGTAGATCCACCCGCCGGAAGGGCTGCTCCTGTACCCAAACCAGTACCAACGTTAGTACCGCCCAGAGCACTGCCGTAGGTCGAACCGACAGTTCCGCCAAGAGCATCACCACCGGCAATACCTAGTCCACCAGCACCAAGTCCTTGAGCAGCCGTGGGTCCAAGAGCAACACCAGTGCCCGCAGAAGGACCGAACATCGCTGCACCACCAAGACCAGATTCAAGACCACCAGTAGTACCAGCGCCTTCCAGACCAGTTGTAAAGGCAGGAGCAGCAGCTCCTGCACCACCTTCCGCACTAGCTGCACCAGAAAGAAGAGGACCACCGTAGTAACCAGCAATGGCTGGTGCTACTTTATCTGCTACATCATTGATGCTATGGAACATACCCAATGCACCCGAATCACTGGGATTAGCATTGTACATATCATTCCAGGCGCTGGATGTGAAGTTACCCGTGGGACTGATCAATGCATCTTTGTTAAAGAGACCACCAAAGAAAGGATCATATCCCGGTACGCCAGCAGCAGCACCAAGAGCTTGTAGTGGGTGAGAAACTACTTCCCCAATAGAGTCTTTTACAAAACTAAATGCATCATCAACCAATCCGCACATTACAGTTCCTTCGTGAAAATGTGTCCTTTTGTTTCATAACCAAAGCCTTTAAAGAACCGACTAGCTTTGTCTGTGTTGATCCCAGTATTGTGAAGGATCGTTATCTCAGAGGCTCCGTTTTCCTTTGCCCATTTCTCCGCCTCTCGTAGGAGACGGATTGCTAGAGGACTTCCTCGATGTTCTGGTACAACAAAGAATGCAAAATCGGTGGCCCACTTGTAGGTACTGAAGTAGTGGGTACTGATACCCATAAGGGCTAGTCCCCGAAACTTGTCATCGTAGGCACAGAAATACTTTTGGGGCATCCGTACTGTTGCCATTAGAACTTGCCGAACAGCGTCCGGGTTATACTCATGATCCTTGAAGCGACCTTCTTTCATAAAGGTGTGACCGAGTTTAACGATCTCCTCAGCCGCTTCTTGATCCACGATTGTTTTTATCATATGTGCCCGATCCAAAAAGAAAAAGAACCGTCTGTTGCTGTAGAGGGACTGGTTGTTGATACTAGATGAACCGTGATAGCAGAAGAGGAAGTAGTATTATCCACATAGGCTACAGACACACCAGATGTGTTACTTGTTGCACCTGTCTGGTAATCTGGAACACTTGACCCAAGGTTGTGGGTTATTGTATAAGTCCCAGCAGACGGGTGAGATACGGACCAACCGGGAGGTACTGAGACACTGGTTCCAGCCGAATTAGAGTATCCATAACCAATCAAATGATAAGCATTTCCTGACGGAGTGGCCGTACCAGTTGCATTACCGCCTTGGATATTCTGCAAGGAGTTGTGACTTCTTGACTGGATATCCGCAATATTTGATCCAGTAAAATTAAGATTGGACCAAGGAATGTTTGTACCATTTAGGAAGTTCGTAAGGTTTGTATACCACTCTAGCCAATAGTAACTCCCAGATGGGGAATTGAGTGGCGGCGGCGGAACTCCTGCTGCCATTAGCGTCTCACCTCTTGAATGATGTCTAACTCAAAAGACTCAAGTCTCAAAGAATAAGGTTGTTGATAAACAAACTTGAATGCCCGTCTTCGAGTAAATCCTAATTGAGTTATCGTTGGATAACTCCCATTGAGTTGAAGAGTTGTTCCAGAAGACCATGTATTGTAATCATCATCTGACCAATAAACAGTCACAGGAGTATTGTTAATTCCGTTAGGAGAATCTCCGATCAAACTTAAACGGAAGATTCTTTTACGCATGATTGTATCGAAATCCAGTTTACTGGTGATAGCCATACAATTGATTGCTGTACCGTTATCCGTAAACTGTGTGGGAGACAACATGTAATTCGAAGAGGCGTTATTTTGGCCAATCAAAACAGGAGAGCCATTACCCGCATCTGTAGCGTAGTCAAAGGGAAACTGGGTTCCTGTTAGAGAACTCCACTCATGCCACATCTGTTCATCAAAATCATAGACGAACGTTCTGGATGCACTGAACAGATTCAATATATACCACTTATGTCCTGAGCACTGAATAGTAAAAGCAGTAGCAAGATTGATCGAGGGACCTTCCAGATCCAGAGCTTCTCTTACAGGTTCGTTGGCTATTTCTTTCGGTTGGAATCCATCAACCACCCAGATGGTTCGTCCACCATTTGATGTCGATCCAACAAGAATTAGTTCTTTTTCTGTCTGATTAATTGTCTGGGGTGCGGGGCAACCGAACTGGCTAACAGCAGGGGCATTTCTTTGTAACGGGCTACCTGTTGCATTAGCGTTATCATAGAACCATTCAATAGATTGCCCACCAATAGCGGCCACGTAGTTCTGAACTTTGGATAAACCTACAATGTTATCCGGGAACATCTCCGCATCGATAAACCCATCTGCTGGCCAAATAGTCTGATCCTGTAGGGCACTGTTATGAATCGTTTGAGTATTCGCATGTGCCAAGAACAAGTATCCATCCAGAAACACTGGATTGGGAATGTGGGGAGTGGGGAAGTTAGCGTCTGTGATTAGATTCACAGCGTTACCCACACCAATCGTCCAACCATTAAAACCATCACAAAGAACTACAACATCTTCTGTATCCGTCCGGAATTCAGTAAAACCTACAGGACCCGTTGAAGTATTGAGGGTCTTAATAGGAGTTGAGTTGGAGTAAAGCGTATTACCAACAACGGATAGATAGTTTCCGTTCGTTTGCCAAAAAAAGACTCCCCGACCTTGTCCCGCTCCCAGAGAAAGGAATGGAGTAACTCCGGGTCGCTTCTTCAGATAATACTTTTTACCATCACTGATGGGACTTTTAATCAATTCTGGATACAGATTCACAAAACGCTGATCTTTCGCAAAGGTACCGTCCCGTTGTTGGGGAGAACCAATGAAAGAAAAGCGTTGTGTATGTAGCTGTGTGAAGTATGGGTTCGTGGCCATTAGGCTTTCTCTACGTCTTCTTTAATTTCATCCACATCTTCACTGATATCGTCTACCTTGACTACCATCTGATTCAAGATCTGCTGGATAGCGTCAGATTGTTTCTTTTGCTCATGGTACTGGAACTCACTTACCATAGCGAAGAATGCCAACGAGATAGAAGCTTCAAAGGACAAAAAGATATTAAGACCACCAAGATCTTTATCCATATGGAACAGCCAATGAAGAGCTAGCCAACCAATGCAGGTACCCACCAAGAAAGCCAGGAACCATGCAGATGCTCGGAATTTTACATAGAATTGAGAAAATTTTAGATTCATAGTAGTTTAATACCCATTTGGATTATTCTGACCCATTCCCATGACAACCCAATCAGGTTGAATAAAGAGACTACCCTCTTCTGTACCGAAGCTCAGGGCGTTGGTAATCAAAGCATTAGCAGTTTCATTAAGTTTATCTTGTTCTGACAAAGGCAAACCAAACTCAGGAGACAAGCGGTGTGCTAGTGAGTAGATCAGAGGCTCAATCCATACCTGAGGAAAATCAGGAGTATCTGTACCCGAGTTGAACTGATCGAAAGCCCGTTGATATACAAAGAAGACTGAACGGAACTGCGCCGAGTATGCGTCAGGCGTCGGCCACAAGGTAATAGTACCCGCTTGATTCTGTGGTTGATACCACAAGTGAACAGGATACCCTTGATTAATCTTGGTACTCAAGAGATTATAATTATACTGAGTATAAATATTCATTGGAATATCTGTATTCAGAGTATTAGAATCCCGACTCCATGCCTGTACAATCTTTAAAGGAGCCTGTATATTCAGAGTACCAGATCCAATCCCCAGACCCACAGGATAAGTATTTACACCTTGGGTAAGAGGGAAGGAAGTAGTAGTCATTGCCCATACAGGCATACCTTGAGCATACAAAGAAAAGACGATGTTATTGAGAGCTTCCTGAGCATTCACCAACTGAGTAGGCGTGGCCGTAGCTCCATCAACTGCAATACCCACCTTACGATGGGCAGCGTTGATAATCTGATCGCGAGTGTAGTTCCAGTTTGCTTGGCCAGAAATCGTCATGTCCGTTATTCGCTATAAAAGTACAGTTGTGGAGTTGCTACTGTATAAGTCAATGTCAGACCATCTTGAGGTTTCAAGGTTACTTGGGTAGTTGCAGTAGCCAGATTGTTATTCACTGCGTTACGTGTAATCGTAACTGCACTAATGGTTGCTCCATTAGGTACAATAGAAATAATCTGAGTATTACCAGTATTATTGGTGTAGGTTCCACCGCTCGCTGGAGTCGAGATAGTACCTTGAGTCAAAGGAACAATCGTCTGAGATTGAGCATCGAAACAGTTAGTGAATATACTGGTAGGTTCATTATTAGTGAATCCACCTGTTCCTGTTACACGATGAACAACAACATTAGTAAACGAGGCATACCTCGCACCAGAACCAATCGTGATTAGCTGGTGGTTACCACCGACAAAATGAGGCCACAAAGCGACACCAGAGATAAACACACTTGTAGCTGTATCACAACTATGGAATTCATTATGAGCACCTTGATCGAAAATATCGTTCTGGGTATTAGATTCCATATCCATACCAAAAAACTTATTCCATGACGATGACGTGCCAGTCAAGATACCATAGTAACAAGCCTCTGATGTTCCACCGTAGAAATTGTTACCAATTGTACTTTCAAGGAGAATCCCTGCTCCGCCCGTAGCAGACAAACCTTCACAAACCAGATTGTCCATTTTGCAGTAGGAAGTCTGTTCACCCGTATTACGTTGAGTCAGATGCAACCCATTCAAAGGAGGTGTGGTGGAAAACCAAGCCCCCGCTTCATTTGCAGTAACAGAGCAATTATCGAAATTGGTACAGACAGCGAATTCCACACGAATACCATCTTTTGCTACGCCAGCACCCTCAACTTTGAATCTGAGTTTGGAGTGATGGACCGATCGAACATAAACACCGTGCCCTGCTGTTGATGGGGCTTCAACAATGAAACCACTTGTCCCACCCATATTTACATTGTATGTAAACGTATTTATTGTGGGACCAGTGTCCAGAATAACAGCATTACCAATACCAGAGTATCTAAGACGAACCTCCCCATAAGCTTCAATGGTAGCGTTCTGAATAGCCCAATTGGGGGAAATGCTGTAACCGTAAATACCCGCCGGGAAGAACAGCTTATTCTGGATTGCTCCGGTAGCTACCCATGCAGCACAATTTGCCAGTGTCGTACTATTATCCGTAACACCGGCATCTGCTTTCACTCCGAACTGGAGTACAGAAACCTGACCAAACCATTGAAGATACCAACGCCCACCGTCATTCGCTACAATGATCGTTCCACCATTGTCAGCACTGGTAGTATCAGCAAGATTCAAAAAATAATTACCACCACCACCATCACCAATCCCATAATACCCTGCAACAAAAACAGTAGAGTGATTGGTCTTGGTAACGTTGCGTAAAGCATTAATACTGGTCACAACCGGGAAGGTTGTTTGATTGTTGACCACGGTATTCACGTTGTTCAACCAATCGGCTGGAACAGGCGTGACGAAGTCAACAAAAGTCATATTAATGGCCATTCGATACCCCGTTAAGTTTTTCGACCGTACGCATAGCTCCAAATCCAAGCATACCACCAAGCATGGTGATTAACGTGCTAAGATCGAGCGACGGAGGCATCGGCCAGTGATTGATTGCTGCTGCCCATGAAATAAGGGGATCAAGCAGGTATTGATAAGCCAGACCAGAACCACATACCCAACCCACGAAAGGCCTCCAGCCAGCAACAAAAAGAGAAGTATTAGCTGCTTCAACCTTGTTAGTATCTGTCTGAGCTTGAAGTTCGGCAACGGCTGTATCAAGTTCTTTAAACTCCTTCTGTTGTTGGAGTTGTGCCATTTCGTAAGCTGCTTGGGCTTTCTGAGCCGGGTCGGGTATGAATTTATTAATTATCGCTAAACCCTGTCCGATAATGTCATCAAGTCCCATCATATGATATTTAACCTTTATGAATAAATTTCCAGCCACTAAGGAAGATTCCTACACAAGAGACAGCAAACCAGATGGCTCCGATGAATCCCTTATATCTATTAAGATTCTCATCTATCGATTTTACGTGTGAGAGAATCTTTTCGCATGTCTCTTCAGTGAGTTCTTGGCGTGCCTCAAGTGCAGCTACCCGTTCGTGTAATTCATTCATTTTATAGTTTCACATAGAAAAAATTACCACTAGTCATCAACAGCAGGTTGCCACCAGACATGAGTGCAATCGGTTGTCCTAGAGGTTCATCTGGAATTTCAATAGGCGTTACAGGAAGTCCGTTGGGAAATCCTACACTCGGTCTCATACATCCTGCAACTGCCCAACTAGGTTCCCCACTCGAACCTTGCGGAGTACAATAAGGATAGGTTGGGTAATCCGGTCCGTCAAATTCATCAAAACTGGTATCTGAAGTAAATGGAACAGAGATACGTTCCTGTCTTGATCGAAGGAAGTCCATCGGGTGACGATTTTCATAATCATCCGGACAGACAATCAGACCATCCCAACGTTTAAGTGCTATACCTGATTTGATCTTCCGATTACAGACCATACAGAAGACGTTCCACTCACCGGATTTAAAATAATTACGTGACATGGAGTTTACCTCACACGCCGTGCGCGAATAGTCCCTGTTGAGGCCATTGTACTAACGCCAAAACCCGCCTGAGCAACGAGAAAGACAGTGGTCGTGCTTGCAAGACTAAAGCGCTGAGATGGCGCTACCAAACCCTGGTTCGTTGCTGTGGTAAAGGTGGTTTGAATTTGTGCAGACAGTCCATTAGCCGGAAATGTAGCAGATGTGCTACTGATTCCAAGAACAAGGGATGACATCGTTGTTCCGGCAGCAGGATTAAACGCACAACTACCCATAACCTCCCAATCCCCTGCAGTCAAGCTGATGCTCGTGATGTTTGCAGGAGTATTGTTTGTCAAACTAACCGCAGTACCTGTAGCTGTGATATGTTCACCAATACTACCAGCATTAGCATTATCATTGGTGATTGTACCTTTGATACCAGTAGTTGACACCGGAGTCAGAAGACCCGTCATAGTGAGGGTCGAGAACTGAGCAGCACCCGGAGTAACCGTACCGATAGTTACCCCCTGAAGAGTACCACCATTCGCATTGACTGCCGCTGGCGTCGTTCCTCCAATTACAGGAGGTGACGCTAGATAAGTACTAAAACCAGCACCACTAACTGTACTAGAGGCACTAAGTGTGGTGAAAGCTCCTGTACTAGGAGTTGTTGCACCAACAGACGTACCATTAATCGTACCACCACTTAGCGTAACTGTCGGAATAACTACAGTACCAGTGAAGGTTGGAGATGCCAATGTAGCGTAGGGAGTTAACAGCGTTGTAATCCCTGGACCCGAAATACTACCGTTAACTGTAAAAGCACCACTATTAGTCAACGTCGTAAAGGAGCCCGATGATGCAGAAGTGCTCCCAATGGGGGTTGACTGAATGGAAGCAAACGAAGCAGAACCCCCGAGATTAATTGAAGCCGATCCACCACCTATCGTACCAGTAAAGGTAGGACTAGCTAAAGGAGCATATCCTGCAATCGATGCACCACTGGGAATCGTTACAGTTCCGGTGAAAGTAGGATTATTAAAAAGCCATGTACGAAAGACTTGACCAGTGAAAGTCGTGTCCAAGGAAGTGGCTAAAGGCACGCCATAGATTATCGTAGTCGGATCAAAGACCGCTTGGATATTCGTAATTTGAGTAATATTTTGGTTGCCAGCCATGTTTAGTCAATTCCTTATGTTGTAAACCAAGTGTCATTAACACCGTCTGTCCATACCCACTTAGCAGTTGAGTTATTCGTACCTTGTGGCAGAACCACACCAGTTCCCACTGAACCACCAGAGCCATTGCTCAACTTGACTGTAACCGAAAAAGCACCTGTGGTATTGTTACAGTAAATGGACCGACGAGATGCATTAGCGTATGTACCATTGGTAATGATAATCGTAGCATTACTCGTCAGGGTACCTGTCAGAATAACAGTACGACCTGCTGGAGGGATGTCAATTGCAGTAGTCTGAAGACTGGTTGTATAGTTGGTACCACCGTATAGAACCTGAACACCGCCGGATTGGACAACACCACCAATAGCATTAGTAATTCGACAGATACAATCGTAACCGCCTGCCGGAAGAATAATCAGATCTCCAGTAACATATCCTGTACCTCCAGTAACAACCGAAAGGATTGAAGATACTGGTCCCGGAGAAGCAGAAACAAAAACAACGACAGTTAGACCTACACCTGCTGAATTTTGATTATAAATACCACCTGCGCCAGCAGCGAGGTTCAAAGGCAAAGCTGCAATTGAACGATTAATCTGCTGAGCTACAAACGACGTTGTAGCAGGATTATTTGAATTATCTACCGGGGATTGCAGGACTGAGGCAACGCCAGAAACCCCTGTAACTAGAGTTACGCCTGAGGTCATAATTAGCCCTGACCTGAGGTAGAGAGAATATTAATAACAACAGTACCAGTACCAGCAGTTACATTCAAGCGCATTGCTCGAATAGGGAATGCATAGTTACCATCTTGATTAGTGGTAGCAGCATTCACTGTAGAATTATTAAACCACACCGGCGTAATGGCCGGATTATACACATCATCAAATGTGTGTTGAACCGAGTATGTCGCTGAACCCGTAACCTCACAACCGAAACCAATATTGAAGTTTTGAGCACGGAAGTCCATAGGGACAATCGGAGAAGTACCAACACCGGTAACAGACAGTGTAACGGGACGCATTGTTTATCCTAATAATGAAGACGCCGCCCGGAGGCGGCATCGATTAACGCACGAAAGTCATCGTGAAGTAGAAAGGACCACCCGTCGTCGAGGCCGTACCCGTTTCTGCATACGTAGCCTTGATGAGGATATCACCAGAGGTTGTAGCAGCCGGAGCACGTTCCAGATTGAAGTAGTTAGCACCCTCCACGTTAGCTGAGTTCGTCGTACCCTTTACATCCACAGTACCCAACGTCACAGTCGTATTGGTTGCAAGGAAGGTAGCCGTCAACGTCACCGTTGCAGTCGTACCAGCATTACTCGCAGTCGTAGGATAGAAACGAATGCCGAGCATCGTCGAATCTGCCGAAAGCACACCAATCTTGGTAGCAGTCGTCATAGCCCGAGTAGCGGCCATACCGATAACAACCAAGTCCTTACGAACCATATTCAGGGCGTCTGGATAAGCGGGGTTATTGGGAAAGAGATCATCATTCTTAATACCCATTTAAATCTCCAAAAGAGAAGGGCCGAAGCCCTCCGGGTGATTAGACGCCTTGCGAACCGTACATAGCACGGGGATCGGTCCAGCCGAAGCTGTAACGCGACGTTGCCTTGAAGCGGGCGTTTTCCGTGTCGAAGTCATTGTCCATTTCGAACTCATCACCACGACGTTCAAACATCTTCATACCATTCTTCACGTCAGTGCGGATGAACCACGAAAGCGGCGACGTGAAATAGTGGTTAAGGACGATGCCCTTCGGGAAACGACCCGTCTGACGGAGTGCGTTGATATCGTTGTTATCCGTACCAACCCGACGTTCCGTCTTCAGGATACGCTCAGCTTCAAATTCCAGTTGGATCGGAAGAATGAGCGATTCAGGACGAACAGCAATACGCAGACCACGGTCGTTCGTGAAGTTAGCGATATCGATACATGCCTGTTCCAGTGCAGCTTCCGACAAGTCGGCAGCCGTAGCCAGAATGTTCGAGAACGTGCCACCAGCAAAGTTCGGGTGAGCCGAGTTCAGGAGCGAGACACCATCACCACCAACATACGATGAGTTGAATGCACGGTTGTACACGTTAGCACCAACAACTTCCTTCGTCTGGCGGACCGAGAACGCAAGACCTTGGGCCTTACGCTGACCAACCACATCATACTGGTCATCTTCCATGATTTCTCGGGTGATGATAAACCCAAGAGCATAGACGACGTGCGTATAACGCGTCGTGAAGGTTTGTTGTTCGCTATCGTATTGGATCGGCGAACCTTCAGGCTTGACGTTAGCCAGACCAAAGGACGAGATACCAACATCTTCTTCATACTGCTTACGCGACGTGAACTTTTCGAACAGTTTATCCCATTCTACCGGATACTCGTCATAAGCCTTACCGTACCATGCATTTACACCGGGCCAAAGAGCCTTTGCAAACGATGCACTATTAATAATACCAGCCATTTTCTATTCTCCTTAGAATTAGACGCCAGCAGTGCCAGTGCCACCGCTATACTGATGATTGTTGATCGTCACGAGGATCTTATAGTTAGCCGACGTGATATCATTATCAATCTTCTGCGATGCGCCCATAACCTTAAGGATCGTGGTGGCAGTGTTATTGTACGCACCGACCGCCATACCCGACTGACCCGTTACCAACGACAGAGCCGTCGGAGTCGAAGCACCAGCCGTAACGTTCGTGTCCGTTACCGTTGCATTACCGTTAAGATCCGTAGGCGTAGGTGCAACGCCCGACTGAACTTCATACACCGTATCCGGAGCATCCGATACCAGAATATACTGGGCAACAGATGCAGAACGGAACTGCGGCGAGTTCAGGTTCAAAGGATTAATAGAAAACCCACATGCCACACCAACTGCTACGGTATCCGCCGAGCCACCATTAGCGATGAACTTGCGGGCACCTTGAGTACCACCAATCGAAGGAACACCAGAAATAACCGTTTGACCTTGGGTGTCCGTAGTAGCTGCCAGAGTAACCAAGTCGCCTTGGAAAATCGGGAAAGTATCAGAGGCTGCCACAAAGTAACGATTGAGTTGGCCATTCCACGGCGAACCGTCAACATGCTTGACAGGACGGAGGCCGTTAACACGACTTACGTTAGCCATTTATTTTTCTCCAAAAAGGATTAACAATAGATGGCTAGTAAGGTTTTACTTTCGACCAGAGCGGTCGATAACAAGTTTCCCATATTCGCCATCGTTATAATTAGGCAGAAGGGTTTCTTCTTGAGCACGAGTTTCAGCTTCCTGTGCTTTCTGATCTTCGTCGAACCACTCACGCTTGATCTTCATCACATAAGCCTTCAAACCCGTACCACTATCGACGACTTGACATGCAAGGCTACCTTCTCCGCTCGATTCCTCGGCACGGAAGTTACCTACATCCACTTCGGCATTAGTACAAAGTTCCCAACCACCACGTTCAAAGTCTTTAATACGACCGGGGACATCATTCACGTAACGATAAACATAGTTCGGATTTTTGCCTACCACGGCCAGTTTAGGACGCTGCCCTACCGGGACGCGTTGCGGGCGTACACTCGTCGCCTCTTGATTCTTGTCTTCGATGTTTGCGTTTCTGCGGTTCATTTGTTATCGCCCTCTTGGGTTAGGTATTACTTGGACTTTACAGCTTTCAGCTGCTTGAGATACTCATCTTTGGTGATGTGACCACCATCAACGAGGGTCTTCATGATTGTCTTCTCGACATCCGACAACTCCAGATCAGCTTCAGCGGACTTGCCTTGACGGTTAACAGCACCTTCAACAGCACCCGGCTTATCACGATTGGGGTTGCGGAACTTGTCCTTAAATCGGCTCTTTACTTCCTTTTCAACTTCTTTGAGTACATCAGTAGGAGACATATCTCCTGCAAGGGCAAGACCCATACGGTCAGCGAACTTCCGCATCTCCGGATTAGTTTCGTACCACGGGTTCTTTGCAATCCAGCCAGCTAGTTCCGGATGGACTTCAGGAGTCTGTTGTTGCGCTTCCTGATGGAGTTGATTCTGAAGTTGTTTTTGTTGGTCTTTTACGAGATCGATCTTATCATCGATATCTACAACACGATCTGCATCGCCTTCGGAAAGAGCTTCTTTCTTCTGGGCTTTCAAGCCTTCAAGGGCTCGATTATATTCAACTTCACGAATCTTGGAGTTGTGCTTTGCCAACTCACTGAGGGCCTTCTTTACATCCTTCAATTCCTTCGATTGGGATTCAATCTTACGGAACAGTTCACCACGTCGAACAAATTCACCAGCGTCTACCCAACGTTCCGGATCACCGTCGAACTCTTCCTTCGGGACCCAACCTTGTTGGAGTGCTTCCTGTTGAACAGGGGTTAGTTCTCCGGGTACCTGAGTACCTTCATTCGGTGTGTTTTGGATATCTTCAGCCATCTATCTTACTCCTCTGAGGGTGTGTGATACGCTAGAATGTCATCGTCGTTCAACAGAACAACCTCAACATCGCCATCTTTGATATGTTTACCACTGTGTCGTGCATACGTTACCAGCATACCGACCTTGACGGGAACAGCCAGATCATGTTTCTTTACATAATCAAGGAAAGCTGTAGGACCCACATCAACTACCGTACCTTGGTCAATCTGTGACTTGTGGTACTTGGTTTCTTCGGTAATACCCTTGATAAACCCAAGCTCTGCGAGCTTTGCATCGACTTCATCATACTCAACCAGTTCAACTGGCTTTACAATCACTCTGTGTAGAACAGCTTTAACTGTCATCTGAAATCTCCTCTTGAAGGTCGTCTACATTATGCTCACGCAGATAACTAATCAATTGTAAAAGAAGTTCTTCCGATTCATTTACGCAACCCAGAGCCACATTACAATGGTGGCAAAGAAGTTTTCTAACTTCTCCTGTGTTATGATTATGATCTACGCACAACGGTTTGGAACCTCTGGGTGGTCTCTGACAAATATAACAAAGACCTTTTTGCTCTTCGTACATTGCCTGATATTGACCCGGATACATCCCATACTTACGTTGTCTGTGCCAATCCGCATAATACTCTGGACGGGCTTGCCGATACTTAGTCTGCGCTTTCGTCGATGCCATCGAGATCCTCGACGTGAACGTTGATTACTGCATTCAAACCGGCAATGAAGCCTACGTGGTATCGATCTTCCGTGGGATCTTTCCCGGCATTGAACTCTAGATACTCAAGACTTACACTTTTCAGATGCTTGAGTGTTGACAGAATAGCGACAGTTATTTCCTGCTTTTTCCAGTCGCTGAGGGCTTGTTGTGCGCTGATTTGGCCATCTCCTTAGTCTGCTGAACCTTTGCCTTATGGGCCTCTTGACCCTGTTTCAGAGACTGCTGGTGGTCCTGCTCTGTATGCTGGACCTGTTGTTGATGCACTTGGCTAGCTGCCTTCTGCTTCATCAGTTCACCCTGTACTTGGGCTTGCGTCTGATGCAACTGCGTTGCTGCCTTCATCTGAGCTTCCTGTGCTGCCATCTGCATCTTTTGTTGATGCTCTTGTGCAGCCATTGCCATTTGTTGCTGTTTATCCCGAGCATTCAGTTCCATCTCTTGTTGTTGAGATGCTGCCTTAAGCTGAACTTCCTGCTGTTGGGCTTGAGCCTTCATCTGAAGCTCTTGTGCCTTTGGATCAGGCGGAGGCGGAGGCATCTGGCCCGTTTGCTGAACGGCTTGATTGAGTAGCTGTTCATAATTAGGCTGTTCCTGCGCTTGAAGGACTCGTACAATAACTTGAACGGGGTCAAGTACACCGATGGGGAGTAGTTCGAGCAGACCCTGCGCCTTCTGGAGCTTCTCCTGTGCAGATACTGCATTCGGATCGGCTGCCGGAATAACCCGGTAAGTTGTCTCGTCGAAGTCGTCCGGACCAATTGGTTCATTGATAACCGATGCGTACGTTTGCGGATCGAGGTACGTCGCGTTAAGCTTAAAAAGCTTACAGAATTCCTCATTTAGTGCCCGATAGATACGCTTGTAGATTGCTGTAAATACCTTCATACCTTGCTCAACCGTAGCCATCGTAGTCGTAGCCGGAGTGTTTTGACCCGGCATCTTACCAGTGAAAATTTCAGCTACTGAGGCCAGTTCTTTACCAGAAGTGATGAGGGTACCCATCAACTGGAACAGAACAGGACTTGGCTCCTTTGTGGGGAGCGGGAAGATCTGTTTTTTCAGATCATCACCAACAGCATTTACAGCTTTCCACTCACCGGGCATGAAGCGATGATCGCCCATACGAAGCCGCAGACCTTTACCAATAAAACCAGACTGAAGGTTATTAAGTGTACCAGCGTCCACAAGCTGGTTAATAAGAGTATTAACGGACTCATTAAGAGGCCCAAGCAGCATACCAAACCCAATGTCGTAAAAACCACCATCAGGGTTAGGGATGAAACCAAACTTGGTGTAATACTCGATAGGATCGATGCAAGCCAGCGTACCGTCATCATTAAAGTGGATGGTCTTTTCATCATAGCGGGCTGCAATACGAAGGATCTTACGGGACTGCCTGTGGAACGTAACTACATAAGGTTCACTGTAACCATCATCATCAAGATCGTAGTAGCAGTGTTGTTCGATGATCTCATACGGAGTTGTGTCGTCGTTAGCCGGAGCCCATACTGCTTGACGCGGATTGGAGTCGAACGGAACTGACGGAGGAGCACCAAGATCCACATCAAGGAACATCTTCTGCATCTGGCGGGCCTTAACCTGCCGTTTAGTCATCGGGATAATCTCACTGATACGCTCAGCGTGACAGATGTTTGTTGCCCAGTAATTGACCACAACATGTTTCGGCAGAAGGACGTGAGAGCAATTCTTCTTCTTTACACTGTCCCAGTACGTCTTCTTGAACATCGTACCAACGATTGGGAGCATGATGAGCATCTTGTCCATGCTCTCTTCCCAACCTTCCATCTGATGCATAATGTCATAAGACATATAGGTTGCAATACGCTCTGCCTGATCCTGCTTGGAATCGTCCGGATCTTTGCCTATAACCTGTCCTTGAACCACATGACCATCGCTAGGAACCAGTGTTGGATAAGCACGTGCAGCAAACTGCATAGCAGCAGTAGATAGAAGAGGATACTTGATATTTGAGGCTTTAGGCCAAGGATAAGCTTTTTGATCCTGGATCTGTTGAGCAAGTTTCGTATAAGCATCGATCATCTTCTCCCATTCTTTCCGGGATTGGAGATCAATCTCAAAACCTTCACAGCAGTCAAAAGCGATCTTGCGCAAGCGCTCTTCATCAAGTTCTTCTGCAATATTGACCGATTCAATATACTTACGGAGGCGCTGACCGGGACCCGGAGTAGAATCAGGATGGGGGATATCCGGTTGCGGAGGCATCTGAGGCTGCTGTTGCTGTTGACCACCTTGTTGCTGAGCGATACTGGCCAGATCATAAGGATCGCGATTGGGGTCCATTGCCCCACCGCTACCAACGTCTCCGCCGCCTTGCGCGCCTGATTGCATTGCCTGCAAAGCCCCGCCGGGTGTTCCATTAATTGCCATATCTAGTATCCTGTAGTCTCGGAGCGACCTTCATCGCCGAGGCCGGAGTCCATATATTCTTCCTGATAAGCATCTTCTTCCAGTTCTTCTTTGGTAGGAGCTTCGATAATCTTGTCAAGCATAAGGCCAAGGTAACTAAATGCATCCACCTGATCGTCATGCTTGTCCCGAGGGAACCGCATCAGTTCATCTTCGAAGGTCTGGTACCAATCACCCTGTTTATCGAACTTACAACCTTGTGCTCGCATACGGGCTTGGATGGAACGTGCTCGTGTGATCTTGTCCTTGCCACCATGCTTCAAAGGATACAACGTAATATAGTTGTTGTTTTTGATCATCTCTTCCCGGAGGAAAGGTCCAATCGCCTTTGAAACCTGCATCTCTTCAATGCCTATTGCTTCCGGTTCGTAGAGTTTCTGTAGTGCAAGAATGCAGTCCACAATTTCTCGTCCGTCCATTCGTTCGCGAATAACATTGCGAATCTGGATTCGTTTATCCTCATCCACTGCCCCAACAACGAAGACGCTATAGTCAGCCGTTTCCTTATCGCTGATGGCGAGGTCAGCCGTGATGTAATACCTAACTGGCCTCGAAGTATCGGCATCTCGCAGAGGTAGGAAATCTGCTCGCTTGAAGTAAGTACTGGACTCATCAATTGGGATATTGAGATATTCTTGCGAGTAGCCATCTGGATTCCCTATTCGAACAGCTTCTGAGCGAAGCATCTTGAATTCTTCCGGAGACTTCTTTTGAGGCCAGAGAAGCTGGCTAAAATCGTCTGTGTGGGCCCGGTACTTGACTGACTTCCACATGGTACGCTTGGTGCTGTACCAGCGCAGGGGCTCTTCTACAGTAGCCTTGTCATACCGTTTAGGCATCAGATTCTCCAGCATGGAGTCCATGTGAAGGATCGTACCAACCAACCGGATAATACCCTTATCAGAACGGCAAGGAAGCAGGGCGTTGGTAAACCATTTACGGAACTTGTCACGACGTTCCTTGTTCATTACCAATTCATCATTCTCCATGTCATCCCCGATGATGATATCGGGACGGCTGTTATTCCACAGCAAACCGCGGAGTTTCTGTTCAGCACCTTTAGCGATAATTCGGAATCTGTGTCCGTCGTTGAACTCTACAACGATATCGGTTTCGCTATCTTTTACAAACTGAACTAATCCCTGACTATTCTTCTTCAGACCGAATAACTCAATCAGTTGCTCGTTGTTCTGGAGTGTGTTCTTGATATTGCCTAGGAAAAGAGACGCCTGAGCTTCCGTATCCGAGACGAGTAGCATGAATTTGCGTTCCCGGAACAGTAGCGTAGCCAGACCATACCCAAGGGTCACCGCTGTACTTTTGGCATGGCCACGAGGAGCAGCAATAGCAACAAACCGATTCTCGCTGCAGCATAGATCCCAAACCTCTTGGTGAAATGAAGGAGAAGCGCAACTATCCTCAAACGTTGGGGCCAGAATGGAGCCAACAAAACCGGCAACCACATCCCGTGTCACCCTCATTTACGATTCCCTTTGGATCGATTTGCATGAGCAGAGATAGCCTGTAGGTTTGATCGACTATTACTTCCGCCTTTAGAGAGGGGTTTAACGTGGTCCACATCTTTACCATCTCCCTTAGAGACGACACCAGCTTTTGTGAGTTCTCGTCGTGCTGTGACGCGTTCACTTCGATTGTGACGCTGCTGTTTGGACGATTCGTACTTGGTATCGTAGCTGTAGTCTCGCGATCCATCAGGATTCTTTCTTGGCATCGGTGTTTTCCTCCGTCTCTCGACCAAAAATCACTTCCGTGATCTCCATGCTTGGCTTTGCTGTGACCTGACTGGCGATTTTAGCGAATTGCTCGGCCAGATTAGCCAAAGTCTTCTCGATTTTGTCTTCTGTTACTGATTGACCCTCAAAATGACGGTCTATGAGGTGCTCACGGCTCTGGACGAGATCAAGTGCTACCTTATGTGCATCCCGCATGGCGACCGGTCTACGGCGCATTTCACCCGTTTTCTGGTCAAATACGAAATCTCCATTATCCAGCCGGTCTTCCAGCACATCGTACGACTTGGTAATGATCTTTTTGAGTCGATTACTGAGTTGCAGATCTTCTTGCACCCGTAGTTCTTCAATCAGATCCTTCCACCACTGGCTTGCCTTCCACACTTTCAAGGTATCGAAGGGGATTTTCAGGGCACCAGAGGTCAGTTTGAGGGAACCGAGGATCAGATATGTCTGAACAGCCTCAATCTTCTGGGAATCACTCCACCAACCCTTCTTACCATTGATCGCTCGCCTACGTGGGCTGAGTTTCTTTGTCTTTTCGTTGTCCGTGAGCATCTCTGCTTGTCTCCTAAATTGGTCCGGTCTTGATGTAACGGTCGGGGCCGGTACCACGCCGAGATAGAAGGATCACCTCCTTCAAAAGATGTGGATCAGTACCACACTTCCAGGGAAAAGTCAACGCTTTTCTCACTGTGAGTACACAGTCTATATCATTTTAAGGGAAAAGTCAAGCTTTTTCTGCTTCTAATGAAATATTTTTACAAAGTACTTGACAAATTGATTAAAATGTGTCAGATTATAGATTCTTTCTTTTCTTTTAGAAGTTAAAGAAATTTATCTTAACTTCTTTTCTTTTCTTTCTGCCAAGATATAAATTAAGTAACCTCTTAAACCTAAGAGCGTATCCCTTTGGGATCGCGAAGGATGGAGACAGGTTCATCGTCGATCGATTCATCCTGAGCCAGCTTTTCACCTATCTTTAGTAACCCCCTCCCCTTCCAAAAATTACTAGAAACATAGTAAATAGGCTTTCGAGCTTTTCACTGCCTGTCGTTTTCCCCCCACCCCCTCTTCGTTTATTTGAGTGTATTTTTAAAAAGATGGACTGTTTTTTAGGTGTGAGATTTTGAGATGCTGGCAAATCCTTGTCTAGTCAATGACCTATGATATCCCCGCTTGAGGTGATGTAGTAGCAACGTGACCCATAGTTGCGGGACGAAGTCCTAACGTTAGTACCCGCCTGAAACCTTGCTATTTAGGTGTTTACCCCTATACAAACCTTCCTGTTATCACCTATACTTGAGCCTGTAACTGGAGAAAGAACTATGTTCAATGAACTAGCTAGTTGGTATCATGTTTGGTTGGTGGCGTGCTATATGCCATGGGTTGACCAGCAATCGGTTATGCTTGCCTATCGTCCTGCGGTATCGGACATTTTCCCTATGATTACTGGAGTCTAAAGTGATTGAGTTTTTACTTGCTGCTGTTTTTGTAATCTCCCTTGCTACGGCGCTTATTGCGCTTGCATGCATCCGTGCTGGTATTGAGTACGACAAGTGGATGGAAGATTTCAACAAAGAGGGCATTAAAACGGCTCTAGAACCCGTTCTCCACGGTCCGGATATAGTGGGATATACCCTCGTTGGTGAGAGACGGTCTAAACCCCGTTAAGAGCGTTGCAACGCCAACGCGATGCGTTAGCTCAAACGCGTTTAAACAGTATTCCAATGGCCCGCCTTGTGCGGGCTTTTTGCTTTCCGGAGTCTGAACATTATTACTTTCCTTACAATTACCTTTCAATTGTAACAAAATGTAAAACCCTACCTATTAAGCGTCTACTTAATATATACTGGTCAATAAGTAGTGATGTATTCGGGTTTAAGTGGGCTATCGGTCCAATAGATCAATTGAAAATGCCCTACACAAAGTCCATGGAATGGTCTATACTTGAGGGTAAGTAGTGCGGCTGTACCCTGTGATCGGTAAGGTTTGCTAGTCATATCATCCGACTAGAAAGGGTTACAGGGGGTTGAGAGAGTCCTAACGTTATTACTCTCGATAGGGCTTGAATGTTTGGGGAATTGATTCTATGATTGATGGTAACGACGCTACTGAAGCGATTCGTTCTTTTCTTTCACTCTCGAAGAGGTATGTAATGAATGCGACAGCGAGTGTAGTAGAAGCGCGTATGGAGCCTGTCCAGAAAGCGCAAACGGGTCAACAGACCGTGCTTACGGGTCAATACCTGTATGACACGTTCATGAAACCGGATGCAGGTGAATCCACGAAGATGCAGATTGTTCGTAGCTGGGTTGATAACCAGTATGACGTGCTGCAAATCGCAGGTGCCTGTGATGGCATGGTCAAGAAAGCAGCAGAGCTTGACGCCAGCAAGTGGGACGGTCCTACGAACGATAAAGGCGTCCCGATTGACGAACAAGGTAAGAAAGTGCGCGGCGTCAAAGAGCAAAGCGCAATGAACATGCGCACGGTCATCCAGACGGCGTATGGTGCTATCAAGTTTGCCCGTCCTGAGCTTGAATCGCTTGGCTACGATGACTCGACGGGTTATCTGGCTATGCGAGTGTTGGCAAAGAAAGCGCTTGATGAAAAGCGCATCACTTGGAAGGGCGAAGCGCAAAAGACGGACGTTGATCGCGCTAATGCTCGTTTGCGTAAGGAGCAAAAAGCAGAAACGGATGTTCTGTTGGACGTCATGAAGCAAGTGCCGCGTAACCACGATGAAACATTGCTTGCGTATAACCAGCGTATCGCGCAACTTGCCGAACAGGGTGTAGAACAAGCACGCATTGAAGCAGAAGCAAAGATTGTTGCTGACTTGCTCGAAAAGCTCGAAAAGCAGCATGGTACATCGCGAATGATCGCTTTGGCGCAAGCCATTTGTGAGCGTTACGACGTCAGTATCAACCTGGCTGAAAACGAACCGGAAAGCGAACCTGACGAGCAAGCTACGTTGGACGCCATGGCACAAGTACCTGAAGAACAAGCCGCTCATTAAAGGCCGCTTGTCACGTCAGATAACCCCGCTTAGGCGGGGCTTTGGCGTTAGTAAATAGCCGGACTCTCTGAGAGTCCTAACGTTAGTACATTTTAGGGGAATGATTGTGCTACACGTCCTGATCGGTTTCTATATGGCTACTCGTATCCTAACGGTACAGGCTTATCATGATAATCTCGAAGTCACACTCGCCGCCAGTGCTGATACTCGCATTGCGTACACCAAGATTTCCGTCAAAGGGACCAACAAAGATGAAAACGCAAGTTAGAAACCTTATGTGGATTGAGAAAGACGACCCGACAGGTTTTTGGAGCGTCCGCGTTGTTAAACATGCTCA
>Ga0247681_1000005_pt1 | contig 60974 bp, 94 predicted proteins | sample CNK22_metaG_FD_182798 | JGI IMG/M metagenome (GOLD analysis project Ga0247681, IMG submission 182798) | Soil microbial communities from Purdue University Martell Research Forest, Indiana, United States - CNK22 | ecosystem: Environmental > Terrestrial > Soil > Temperate forest > Bulk soil... | reverse complement strand
CCAGCTACATACGCCGCCGAGGAGATGAAGAAAGTAGTTGAAGGAAGTTCGAGAGTGATAGCTACTCCGCCCGATACTGCGATAGACTGAGCAAAAGCTCCTGCAGAGGGAGCTGCTGAAGAAGTCTTGGCTGCCGTATCTCCCCACCCGATTCTCTGTGCAGAAGTTCCTACACTATAAATACGGAAGGAGACCATACCGCCAGGGCCGGTACCAGCAGGAATTACCTGTACGGCTGAATTAGTGAGACCAAAGGTTTGAGTCTTCGGTTGAAACGCTGTATCTATGCTCATGTCTTATATTCACCTACGTTAGATTTAGCATCGCCATGAGCCCATTTATTAAGCTTGGACTTGCGATCCTTAGCTCGGTCCGAGCGGGAAGCTTTTACCTTATCCGCCCGGACAAATTCTTTAGCGACTTTCTTCGGAGGCCCTTTGATCTTGTCGGGCCTCCATCCGTGAGCTACTGCTCGCATAAGACGAGCTTGAGCTTTCGAGGTACTAGGCATTTTGTAATTGGTCAGGACGGCAGGACTTGCACCTGCGGCTTCCGAGTTCCGGGCTCGGCTGTCTGCTGCTGACTTACGCCCTGAAAGAGCGTAGTCCTAGCCGCCTGACTTTATATTACAGTCCTGGAAGACCGCCTTTGCGGTTACCTGAGTTAATCGACTTAGCTGCCTTAGCAAGCTCGGCCGATCCACCACCATCACAAGATCCACCGGTATCGATAGTCTTGGGGGTGCCATTACGGACCATACGGCCCTGATTGTCTTTAACGCCACGATGGCCGTTGAAATTCTGACCTTTACTCATAATTGTTTTCCTTTAATTTAAATAGTTTCCGGTTGAATCTTCGAGAGACCGGAGGCTCTGGGGCTAATACCGTTACCCACTTCGCCACACAGCAGTAGTGGTCGGTGTACTCGCCGTCGAATTAGGTTACCGCTGCGCCGCCAAGATCCTGAAGAGTGACCGTGGTCGGGCTAGTAACTGTTACCAAATACTGACGCTCAACACCCGTAGCAACGGTAGCCGTACCTGTAATGGTGACTCCGGTGCCCGCAGTAATCGTCAGACCGCCAGCCGTAGTCCAGATGTACAGGACGTAGTTAACACCTTGAAGAGATGCATTCGTAGGCTGCAGAAGCGGAGCTGCTGTCTGTACTGCACTCGCGATAGCTGCGATAATGTTTACCGCAGTATCCGTGGTTAGAGCGGTAGCTGCTGAATTCTTGTAATAGACTTCAGTGGCACCTGTAATTCGGGATGCGGTGAGAGTACCTGATGCCAGAGCATCCGAAGTGTACTTAACCATTGGCAAAGTACCGGTAATATTGTATACGTCGTCTCGAAAGACGCCAAGAGTAGTCATATTTAGGATTAACCTTTAATTGATTTTCTTTCGTCTTTCTAGGAAAGACTTAATTTTAGGGAGCGAAGCACCTACTTCGTCCGCATACCAAAGAATCTCCCCATTGATCCTTACGGGAAGGGGAACTTTCTTTTCTCGGAGTAGATAGCCAAGATAGCCCTGGCTTACTCCGTAGATTTCTACAAGCTTGTCGCGAGTGATGGTTGGCATCATAGACTGGACGCCAAGTGTAATGGGAGCCATGAGCGCCTATCCTCGACTATAGGTCGTTTAGATTTAAGAAATTTGTAAGCGCTATCCAGATCGGATTGGCGCTTACTCCTCACCAGCCAATAAGCCAAAGTGAGGGGGGATCTTTCTATTCCTGCCCAGCAATGAACTAGAAGAGGAACTTCATTAAGTATGTGGTCGTCTATGATCTCGCAAGCCGTATCTAGCTGAGTGATTAAGGCTCGAGGAGGTAGACAAGTACCCCAGACATTATCCTCATCATGGTCCAATATGGGTACATAGTACGTCATATCTGGATATCTATCTTCTGGAGCTGTCTCAATAACGCAGAGGGTCTGGAAGCTCGGATCTAGTCGAGTAGCCATTAAAGCACCATGCCAATCCCCTAAATAGAGGTTTGACTCAATCTCATTCATGCTACTCTGCTTGCTTGATTCTGTCGGGTAGAGCAGGGGTATGCTCTGGTAATTCTGATACATCAGGCTCCCCTACTAGATCTTGAAAGGCTTGAAGGGTCTGGACTGTCTTTCGGAGGAGTTTTCGAAGGGAGGGGTCTGTGGGGTGCTTGATCCAGAACTGCAACTCGGGGATGAGTTCTCGGACTTCGAGAGGGCGGGCCATTCTAATACTCGAATCTTGGGCTTACAGTTTTGCCAAGCATGGGGAGGACCATTTACAATGCACATAAAATTTGGGGTAGACTATTTAGTCAGATATAGTTCAGACTTTCGGAAATCCCTATATCTGCGTTAACCCGGTCTACTAAGCGGGGAGAGGGTTACACGTATCCGTTACGCTTAAAGCTTGTCTTTTACTTCCGTAACTACTTTCTCAATATCTGCCTTGACATCTGCGACGACTGCGTCTACTGCGGACTTAGCTTTACCCCTGATGGAGCGATAAACTGCATAGCAAGCAATCAGTACAGCGATAGCGATAATTGTATAAACCATTGATATTCCTAGTATTTTTATTTAGCTTATTTCGGATACTATTCCGGTAAGTCTAGTGCTTTCTTATCTAGCTCCAGTATGTTACGATACTGAAGCTATCTATATTTACCAAACTATCGTTTGCTAAATAACGAAATCACTATCCTTAGACAACTCAAACTTAAAATAGTTCCCCTAAATCGGTGAACTATTTCTTAACCTATTGATTCTCTTCATAATTTAGTTTCCACTAAATTCTTCCGAGAATCTATGCAATGCTCGTAAATACTCGCATTGCTAGATACCCTGCTTCGCAGGGATGTAACATACCAGGTATTCGCACCTTCCAGGTGCTTCGGCTTCCTTGCCTCCTACCTGGTAAATACCAATACTCGAACTTCCCTGTTCTCGTATAGATTTATTCAAAATCTTATACCACGAGCTATATCATAGATAACCCTATTACGGGCCAAAATGGCCCGGTATAGTACTTCGCTACTGTGCCGTATCTTATTGATTTGTAAACGATTTTAGACCTCGGCGGGTAGATCTGTGGGGAGACCTCTATTACCCATCGCCAGGGGGTTTTGACTTATTCTTCCCCGACTTACCATAAGGTACTAGCCTAGGCAACCATAGCCTAAGCAGCGATAGCGTAGGCAGCTACAGCCTAGGCAATGATCATGGTACGGCTAAGCCTACGCTGCTGTGCAGCGCGAACAGAGCACAATCAATGACTTAGGCTGGTAGGCTTAGGGGGCGATGATCCGCCCCCACAGCCATAGCCATAGCCTTAAGCCCCTAGCCCGTAGTCCTCAGTAGCTCAAGACCTAGGTCTGAGTACAGAGCTTCCATGATCCAAGCCCATTCCCTCCAGGAGTCGAGGCTGTTGTACGGATCGTATCCAAAGTGCAACGTCTTCATAGCAAACTCCAGTCACTGTGAGTGGACATGATGATAACCGGGAACGTGTCCCGATATATGAGCCGAATGAACAGAGACGAGTCAAGTGCGGACCGTACCGCTAAGGCTATATCCAGTCTAACCATAGGCTGGCTAGTAGCCTGGACTCGTTCCAATCCTTCTTCCAGAACCATGATGACAATCTCCTACCCGTGAGTGAATCGATAAAACCCTATCACAACAGCCAGAAAGGCTGCCCAAGACGCCAAGAGAGACAAGAGCCACCATCGAGCAGCCGTGCAGCGAGCACGTCTCTCAAGCGTTCTATTGCTCTCTAGGGGCCTATTGCAGAGCACACGCCTAACCAGAGAGCTATTGCTTGTTACCGGATCGTACATAATCTACTCCCTTTAATCGATCTAAGAGCATTATGGATTGGCACGAAGGACAGACAGGGGGCTCTGGTTTGAGGGGCGGAGCCACGTCTATTTCCTTGTGGCACGCTGGACACCGAAAGATGAATATTTCATTCGGCATACAGCCACCTACAGCGACCGTAGACCAGCCAGAATGCCCTAAGAGCATTGGATGCCTCTATGGTGGCCTGGGCAAATCGGTAGTCAGCATCTGTTAAATACATCGTATTTCTCCCAATAGACTAGGTTAAGTACCAATATGCGCTCTAAGGTATTGATTAAATTAGATTAAACCGGATCATCCGACCATTCCGCTCCATGATCTTGTTCTAAGGCTTCCGCCGTGGCCTTAGGAATGGTGATGGTGATGAGTGCACCCGTACCGTCCACGTCGTTATGACGTGAGTCGATAACGAGCGCATAGGTTGGACGACTGAACTGCATTCCTTTGGCCGTGTGCGTCCTTCTATGGACTGTCAATTTCTGCGTAATCGGTTGATTTTTATGCATAAAAACGCTCCTTTCCCTAGAGCGCATAGGGCTACCTAACCCGAGGGAGGGTAGTCAACAGCACTATGCACTCCATATGTGATTGATTTAATTAGCGTCTACAAATCTCGCATTCCGCCATTCCTTGTGAACTACCCAAGCTGTCCCGTCTCGATTAACTATGACAAAAGTAGCTGGATTTCCGCAGAGATACCCTCTTTCGACTCTAATTACAGGGAAAACCCTATCTTCCGAGCCGTGACCGCACACATCCAGCCATTTGCCTGGGACCATCAAATATGATTCGTTAGCCATGATTTATGACCCCAAATGAGTACGATTGTCGTATTGTTGCAACACTTTCACTGGTACGTGGTACAAGATAGCGATCACTATCTCTAGCACGTACTCTGCCCTCTCATCCGGAAGCATTTCCGCTAGGGCATCTACTGCCTTTGGGTACTTGTCGCAATAAGCTGCGACTAATCGACTGTGAGCCTTTGATAAGCGCTTACGCATATACATTCTCCTATGACCTAGGAGTGCATAAGGCTATCGACTACCTACGGGAGTCTTGCCACACACTTGCGTGCGTACGTGCTCTCTCCCACCTAGTACCTTCGACTCCGTCGTGAGTGCGCGCGACTAGGAACGCTAGCCCCAAAATGCCACTACTCAATGGCCTGATGTAGCCTATTTAACATAATAGCATAGAAATATTTAGTTTGGCAAGTATCGTAGATTGGCACACTTTATGCTTTGTACTGTATGCAATCCCATTTCTATACAGTTTATCCAGTGCGCAAGTTATTGATTCTTACACCATGTAAAAACTACAATTCGAGAGTCCTAGGGCTAAGGGTGCGGGTACACCTCAGAACGGCGTATAGACCACCGTATGCGGTCCTAGAGGCATACGCCAAAGCGAGCGCATGCGAGCGTGTACGTGAGCATGTGTGCAAGCGCTATGCCTGATATGATTAAGAATAAGACATATTCATAACTATATTTATTATACTAAGACTATGAGTATTCTTAGAGATTGGTACGTTATTTGCTAACGTTATGCGGAAAGACATGGATATCGGAAGTTATACGTAATTTATATATAAACTCCGTAAAAGATAACGTACTGATTTCATTGAATATTTTGCTAAGCCATTGATTTCTTGGGGAAATTTGACAACTCGTCATAATGCGCGTAGAATAGTGTCTGTACAGTGATGAAAGGCTTGCAACGTCAGAAATGACATGCTAGTCTTCAAATACCTAGATCACTAGGGCGAGGCAAGCCATAGGCGGGATTTTCCGCCGATTGGTGCGTCTCTCCGACCAAGTACCTAGGATGGCTCTTTAACAATCAGGCTTGCACTGCGCGGAGTTACGCTGCGTAGTCCATAGTGGAATTACGCGGCGCCGCGTGGTCAAGTCATACTTTGGAGTAATTCAAATGTTTAACTTGATTAACACAGCCGTACATGCCGCAGTAGCCAATGCTGAAGCCCCCAAGGGCGGAAGCGCAGGCGCAGTGCAGAATACTTCGATCATCGAGAACACGACTCTTGACGGCAAGACCATGGGCCAAGTCGTGAACGATCTGGACAAAGGAGACCTGAAGAAAGCGTATAAGGCGATTGATGCCGCGTACGACATTCATTGGGGCAAGGACGGTATCTCCGACACGCAGGCCAAACTGGAAGGTCTGCAGGGTAAGGTGGGAGAGCACGTGTACGACGTGCTCAAGCTGTCAATGCAGCACTGCAAAGGCAAGCTTCCGCTCGTCAAGGCATACTTTCAGGCACTTTGCAAGAAGGCCGAGGAGTACCTGCAGAGTCGTTACGTCAAGGAAAATCGGGAGGAAAAGCCGATTTCCGAGATTGTACCGCTCTGGCCTTCGTACAAGACGAGCTTTCTCAAGGGTATCGATTTGGGCATGTCGCCTGACGATACCATCGAGGATACCGACGCCCCTCGTTGGCCAACGGCGGCCAAGTTCCGCACGGAAGTGCAGAAGCGGGAGCGGGAAGCTAAGGGCGGCAATGCGCAGGCTCCTGGTGAGCGTAACAACGCGAACCAGACAGCTACGCAGTTGCAACTCGTGACCAAGGGATGGAGCCCGCAGATGTCGGCAAGCATGGCCGTACTGTGTCAGGAACTGAACCGTCTGGACCATGAAGAGCAAGACAAATTTGCTCCCATGGTTCTCGAACTGGCCCATCAAGTTCAGGTGTACGCCAATTCAGCGGAGCGGGAAGCGCGTGGCGATACGCGCACGGAGAATCAGCGTGCTGTTGGCGCGGGTTCTACCGAGGAACTGGACCCAGGCACAAAGGCAGCCATGCAGGCGGCCATTGACAAGGATGGTGCAGGCGCAACGGATACAACGTTGCGTGATGCTGCGGATCAGCACAAGGCTGGAAAGGGACGTAAGGGCGCGAAAGCAGCCTAAGTTCGAAGTGTTCTGTGCGTAGAGTTAACCGGGAGTGCTTGCGGCTCCCGGTTTTCTTTATTGGGAGGGTTTTATGGCTGTTACAGAGTATTTTCGAGCCGCAGATGCAGCAGTTTATGCGTTCAATCATGCGGCAGAGCTGCACAAGCTCGACAAGCGGGCTCAATTGCTAGCCGCCAAGCTGCTGCTTAAGGCAGTACAGGAACTTATAGAACGTCTGGGGGCGGAGGTGTAGCGCCATGGGTACGCTATTTGCATTCCTATTCGTGCTATGGCTGTACGAGCCGACCAGGGAAGCAATTACAAGCTTCATAGGCTGGCTGGCTATGGCGTTCCTAGTCTTGGCGGGCCTTACTGGGACGTTTCTATTTGGGATGATCGTGTTTCACATGTCGCACGGTATGTAAAAATCATGGGCAAGACTGAAAGGCCGGTAGGCGAAAGCTTACCGGCCTTTTTCTTTTGTCTAATTGCCTAGGCAGAGGTTGCCTAGGCTGATTTCGCCTAGGCTAGTTAACTTATTCTGGTTAACTTATTTCCTCCCGTATTATGTCGCTTGCAAATATGTCGAGCGCAGATAACGCGATCTTTAACTAAGATCTGCGCGTGAAGGTCCTTGAAATTTGATCGCAGTCCGAATAGTCGCAGTCCAAAACTATCGCAGCCCAGGCTATCGCAGTCTGGGCTTTTTTATTGTTTAAAATCAAGGAGTTGAGAAATGGTTCCAATCTACGTAGTCCCTATGGTGGGGCTAATTATGTTTGTTCTTGGCCTGTACATTGGGGAGCAGTGAAGATGATTTATTTATCTCCAGAGTGGAGAGCTAGAAAGCAGGCTAGGTGGGAACGTTATGCTCGGAAGCACAGTATAGTGTGTGACAGAGAATGGAACAGACGATGCTGGTGCTCCGGCTGTTTTAAACCCGATATGTCCAAATTTGTAGGAGTTTCACAGTAATGAAGATCATTGATAGTGACGATTACCGTGCATCGGGGGTTGAGGCCATGTTCTTTCCCGGCGGAGAGCCTCACGTCAAAATTCCTCTATTTGAGGAGGAATTGCTTTTGTTTCTCAAATTACGTACTTGGAGTGACGTAGGTATCGCAGCCTGCCTAATCAATGCCTTAGATTGGCAAGGAACTGCGTACCAGACTTTCATACCGTACTATCCGGGAGCCAGACAGGATCGCACCGACGGAACAGCCCCTCTCACAGTAGCTATGATAAGTAGACTCCTAGAGGCTACTCCTTTGGCCGTATTCGATCCCCACTCTCGGATATTGGGGGATACTGTAGATTACATTTACATGCCTAAGGATCTACCTATTCCAATAAATCCCTCCGTTGTGGGAATTATTGCTCCAGACGAAGGTGCGCAAGGACGGGCACTGCAATTCTTGGATAAGTTCTATCCAAATGCGGATTTGATTCAAGCCTATAAAGAGAGGGATTCTAAAACAGGCCAACTCAGTAACTATTCAATGGAATATCTCACTCAATCGGGGACCTATATCATCGTGGACGATATTTGTGATGGTGGAGGCACATTCAATCTTCTGGCGAATGCTTTTGATGAAGACCCAATTGCTTCACAGTGCGAACTTGAGATGTTCGTATCTCATGGCATATTTTCTAAAGGATTGGACAATATTTCTCCAAGAATCAAGAAGATAATAACTACGGATAGTTGGTGTGATCCTTCTCGTTCTCGATATAACTCGGAAAGACTCACAGTCATTCCTTTGATGCCAGCCCTTTTGCCTCATTTCTCAACTAAGGAGTATTGATTATGCTCGATTTCATCCAATGCACAGATTTCTACAAGACAGGCCACATCCATCAGATGGCCCCTGGGACTACTCGGCTTTACGAGAACTGGACAGCCCGAGCACCACGAAGCCAAGGATGGGACTGGGTAGTCAATTTCGGACTTCAAGCGTTCCTGAAATACGATTTGACGGATTTGGCGAATAGGACGTTCTTTAGCCGGGCTCGCGGGGATGTGCTGTACGACTACCAGAAGCTACTTGATAACTCCCTTGGGCCATTAGGTCTAAGTATTGAGCACATCGGGGCATTGCACGATTTGCAATATATCCCTTTGGAGTTCTGTGCTCTGCCCGAGGGCGTGAAGGTCCCGTACCGTATCCCCATGTTTACGACTGAAAACACGCATCCTGATTTCGCTTGGGTAGGGGGATACATAGAGACCCTTCTTTCGTCCCGGCTCTGGATGGCATGTACAAGTGCTACCACAGCCTTACGATACCGTAAGCTACTGGACACCTACGCAGAGCTGACAGGAGGGTCTAAGGACTTCGTAGACTGGCAAGGGCATGATTTCAGTTTCCGAGGTATGGCATCTCCAGAAGCTGCAGCCCTCTCAGGTGCAGGACATCTTCTGTCCTTCACAGGAACGGATACCATACCGGCCATTAAACTTCTCCATGATTGCTACGACGGTAAAGGCATTATTGGCGGCTCAGTCCCAGCCACCGAGCATATGGTTATGTGTCTTGGAGGAGATGGAAATCACGACGAATTGCGTACATTTCGCCGACTTCTGCAGCTATATCCAAAAGGAATCGTATCTGTAGTATCAGATACTTGGGACCTGTGGTATGTATTAACTGCAATACTTCCGGCACTTCACGACGAGATTAAAGCTAGGGACGGTAAATTGGTTATCCGGCCAGATTCGGGCGACCCTGTTCTGATAATCACAGGCGATGCTTCAGAGCCTGCGAACTCTCCTGCACACAAAGGCGTAGTTCAATTATTGTGGGAACAGTTTGGTGGAACTTACAACTCCAAAGGATTCAAGGAACTGGACTCTCACATTGGTACTATCTACGGAGATTCAATCACGGAGGAACGTGCTCGACAGATATGCGAGCGATTGAAAGAGAAAGGATTCGCGTCAACCAACGTAGTCCTAGGGATAGGCTCGTACACATACCAATACTGCACTCGTGATACTCACGGCTTCGCAGTCAAAGCCACCTGGGCGGAGGTGAACGGCAAGGAGCAGTTCCTATTCAAGAATCCTGTTACGGACAATGGGACTAAGAAATCGGCCCGAGGAAGGCTCGCGGTCGTAGAATCGGACGGGGCTCTGCAGTTACTTGAAGGGCTCAGTGAGTACGGCCAGAAGCAGATTGAAGGTAATCTACTTCAACCCGTGTGGGGAAACGGACGCTTCCTTAAGAGGCAGACTCTGGCTGAAATTCGAGCACGCCTAAGGTCAAGCTAACGTAAGTTCTTGATAAACTTGACAATGGCAGTGGGATCTGCTATAATGGTTGTGTAAAGTGAGAATTGGTTCTCGCTTCTAACGGGAGACTGAGAAATGCAGAAACATCAGGTTTTGATTATTTCGGAAGGCAAACTCATTGGTCCTTTCCCGAGCCAAGAGATTGCCCAGGGATGGATAGATGCTCCGCATCATGTGGACAGGAATTACGAGATGTACTCCATCTGGGAGCGGGAGCCGGGAACTGCCGAAACTGCCCACGAATGTGGTAGTCGTCTGGTAGGCATTGACGAAGCGACCAAACAGACCGGCCGCAAGACTGCCGGGGCCTGATTTCCTTTAACGGCGCAATACCGCGTCATAGGAGTAACTGTTATGCAATTGTCAGATCTTGGACGGGTAACGAAAGAAACCCACGGGCAAGTCAATCAGCCTTTCCTTGAGGGCGGTTTACCCCCCTTCAACAAATGGGCTCCGTACGATGCGGGGAGGGCGTCACAGGTTACCAAGGGAGTCAACAATGCTCCTTGGTTTGAATTAGCTCCACCGCCGTTTACCACGCGGTTCTAAGGAGTCGGATAGCGGCCCCCGGCTGCGATTTGTTTTGCAATCTCCCACCAAGATGGCAGGCGGACCGGCCGGGGGTTCGCTTATAAAGAGATTTGAGGGTAGGTAGCTGTTACGCCTAGATGGTGGTCTGGGTAAGGCAGTTTGAATGAAAAGCAAAAAGTCCCGGATTGATGTACCGGGATTTTCCTTTGGTGAAAAAACAGGGGAGTTTATCGATGTACCCAAGATTTTTGGAGGTAAACCGACGCCTAAGCGATCCGGTCGTCCGCACTCGCTTAATGAGCAAATTGGCGCTCAAACGATCTCGCGTGCTCGTAAGGCATTACAGCTTGCTACTAGCATTGCTAAGGAAGATTACTTCCGAAGGAAAAGGTCCCGACAGCGGGAATTAAAACGGGCGATAACAAATAATTCCCTGCCCAAAGCGTGCAGTCGTAGATTTTTCGAGCATATGGGGACTGATGCTCGCTTCCTTTCGTATGAGGAAGACCCCGAATTGTTTATAAGTAAATCAAAAACGGCGTATGAAATTACTGACGGCTTTTGTCCAATGGTAACAACTACAAGTGCCCGTGAGGCGCTAATCATCTGCGCGTCTCTAGCGCGCTACGGTATCGCAGCCTACTTTAATAAGATCGCGGTACCCCGATCCTGACACCAAGTCGGTCGCAGCCAAGCTGCTGGCCGCATCTTTAAGCCCCAGGCACTTTGCTGGGGCTTTTTTATTGTCTTCGTTCCGGGGGACACCTCCTGTGCAACCTTTCGCGCTTGCTTCCTAGGTTAAGGCAAAGGCTCGGTTGTATGGCAAGGGTCCCCCGGGACACGGTTCAGGCACTCTTCAAGTCCGGTCAATAGCGCGGAGTCGCAGCGCAACGGACTTGATAGGGTGCCTTTTTATTTGCCCATATGGCCAAGCTAACGCTGGAGGTACGTCATGACTACATCTCTCAAGATCCTTCTTACAGAACTTGTTCTGATAATTTTCTTTGCCCTTTTGTATAAAGGGTCAGGCAAACGGGGACATGCGACAGCATTTGGCCTACTGGTTATAGTCTTTGTAATCACGCTAATCATCAAAATATGGCTATAGACCGAACCTAAGGAGATAGTCCATGAGTTGGGAACAATACGGCTACATCCTGTGGCATCTACAGTCCGATATTCGGTTCTACCAGTGGTACGACAAGGGGTACAAGATATGAGTGATGATCGCTTCAAACAGATTATGAAAACGATTGACTTCGTTATCTTCGCAATCTGTGCTTTTGGAGTTTTTGGGTACATAGCTTGGAGGGTTACGGTATGCGTGCACTAATGTGGGTACTAATCGCAGTAGCAGCAGTTGGCTCTTTGATCATAGGATTGACAGGCTGCCACCCCGTAGTAGCACAACCAGGAATAGCAGGAGGCTGCAATAAAGCAGGAATCTGCTGCTATGTTCTTCCGAGCGGGGACGCCCTTTCCTGCGTAGCAACCAAAGTTCAAATCACTGTTTCTCCTGGAGAAATCAAAGATGAAGTACAGTCAGGGTCTAGTCGAGTACCCGATAACCAAGGAATGCCGTCGGCTGTTAGAGAAGTCTCAGGTAGAGCGCTTGAAGGCCGACTTCTTCTCAACCCTGGATTTGGAGAACGATAATGGGACGACATCTCAAAAGGTGGGAAAAAGCGTACATTCGCAAAGCTTTGGCTTTGAGGAAGAAACTTACCTATAAAGCCATCGCAGCCCGATTAGGTATCAACGTTCGCACAGTCGAGAGCTACAGAGAGTAATCATGCCGAAGTTCAAGCAACCGCCAGTAAAGTACGACTACACAGTCCGGACCATTGCCGCCGTCAGAGGGGGGAAGTTCATTACGACAGGAGAGTTCAACTGCGAGTCCGGAGCTGATGCCCGTCAGGCTGCGGACCGGCTTCAGCGAGAGTTCGATGTGGATTGTGATCCTTGTCGGACTTACGTGTACAACAGTGCGGGTCCTTTGCCGGTGTATGCAGGTCTGGGTAGGAGGGACTAGGTGCGCAAGCTTATCAGGCTACTTATGAGCGGATCTATTTGCAGTCGTTGTCGTGAAGTCTGGGTTCCCGGACATCGTTGCTGAAAAGAGGTAAATCATGGCGGATATAGACTACGGACCGCGTATTGGTGCTGATCCTGAGTTGTTCGTTCAGGACAAAGAGGGCAAAGTAGTGCCCATCTGTGGAAAGGTGGGAGGTACGAAAGAGCAGCCTCTGGTAATCAACCATTTGATAGAGGCCCTCTATGGACGAGAGATGGATGCTCGTGGACGGAGTCCGATAGATCGGGAGGGAAACTACGCAATTCAAGAGGACAACGTAATGCTGGAATTCAATGTCCCAGCATACAAGGATTACACTACTTTTACCGAAGCAATCAACAAAATGCTTACGGTTATTGAGGGGCCAGTTCTCAGCAAGCATGAACTTCGAATTAAAAACGAGGTCATGTACACATTTCGGGCAGAAGACATTGCCCCCTTTCCTCAGGCATTTACTGTTGGATGTACGCCCGACATAGACGCTTATGCGGAAAGTGAGCGTCTGCCGTTCAATGCTACGCATTTCGGCAATCACCGTTTCTGCGGCGGACACATCCACGTACAGTACAATCATCACAATGTCCCTCGCCACATCTTCGCTCAATTCATGGATGTAGTAGCCGAATTGCCATTCCTTCGATGGGACAGGCAGAAGATGCGACGGATGTTCTATGGTCAGCCCGGCCTATACCGAGAAAAGCCCTACGGAATTGAGTACCGGACTCCGTCGAACTACTGGCTCTCCAAGAACTTCCGGGACAAATATTTGCTCCAATTGGTGGACAATGTACTTGCCTTGGGGCGGACCGCCAACAATGAGCCAGAGCAGCTCAAGAGTGCGTACAGTAAGATTGATTGGGGCGATGTTCAGCACGCCATCAAGACAGAAAACCACAAACTGGCGGACGAGATCATCGATTTCACCCGCACAAAGGTGGGTTTGTATATAAATCCTCCTGCAGTTAGGTAGTTGCAGGAGGATAAATGCTTCCAATTCAAAGACAGTGTGATGTAGAGAATCTCTCGGACTTTGCGAGGTATTATCAGTCTTCCTGGGTGGGCTGGCATTCGGACAAGGAAGATAAAATAGTGCCTTGCTTCGTAGGTTCTATGCTGGACCATGAGCGCATACAGTTGCGGGCGTTATCTAAACTGGAAACTGGACAATTCCACATAGATACGGGCTTCTCCGCTACGTGGGAGGGTCTCAAAACTCAATTGGATTTTGGGGTACCAGATCTAGGGATGGTGCAAGACGGGCCTACGGTCTGGTTTTGCTCTTACTCCACTCCACGAGTTCCCAAAAAGGGATATCGTTCCCGTGATACTCAGAATACGGATTTCAATAGCTGGGATATCCGTAGGAAGTACGTATCTCGAAATGGAGGGGATAGGTACGACTGGACTTGGTTTGTGTTCAATCCAGAACACTATACCTTGGAGCAAGCGGAGGATAAGCTTAATAAAGGAGAAGTAGTAGGAGTTCCTATCAGCAGGACTCTCGCAGTCTACTCAGCCCCCAAGTTCAAAAATTCTCTGTTGGCCTACAAACGGTGGACAGTAGGTCACGTGGTAAATCCTTTCCTTATCCACCTCAAGCGGGAGTACTCTGACTACGAAGAAGACATAGCCCGACAAACGGGGGCGGAGGTAATTGTACGATGACGACAGTATTTGCAGCAGGAATTGCTGCGGGTTTAAGTTCTTGTCTACTTTTGCTGCTGCTATGGTGGTTAAATTTTTGGAATAATGATCTATGAGTCTTGCAAGAATTTTGGGGAAGTCTAGAGGACGACAGTCCTTCATTTCCGATCCTCGATGGGTACTACCTACATCTTTCATTGGACTGGAGCATGAGTATGAGGGAGTCAAAGATCTCACGTTGCCTGACCATACCTTCGCAGATTTCTGGACTTACCACGAGGAAGGTAGTCTTAAAGACCACGGCGCAGAGTACGTCTTTGCTACACCTCTATTCGGAGTTGATGCGTACAATGCCCTCGAATGGCTTGTTGCGCATGCCAAGGATTCTGGATGGAAGTGCACAAAAAGGACTGGTATACACGTACATCTCGATGTAAGAGATCTTACCGTTCCACAGTTGGCAGGGATGAGTATCGTATACGCTGCTGTGGAACCTCTGCTCTACCACTGGATAGGGGATGGCAGGGATAGCTCCCACTTCTGCATTCCCTTGTACCGCGCGGATGAGGCCCTCTTAGGGACTTGCTCAATCATACGTTGTGCTTTCAAGGACGACAAGACAGACGGTCACAGCACTCTAGGGGAGGCTGAAGCTTTTCAAAGGTATGCAGGCTACAATCTCCAAGCACTGCATAAGTTTGGCTCTGTCGAATTCCGACAGCTCCAGACCACTCATGATCTGGGTCGGATTACGGATTGGATCAATATCATCATGTCTCTTAAGGCGACAGCGTTTAAGTTGCCACAAAGTGATGGTGCCGTAGTCCGTATGCTGCAACACATGGGAGCAAAAGAACTCCTCCACTACATCTTTCCTTCTCATCTGGCAGAAAAGCTGTATACCGATAAGTCCGAGGAACAGCTATTCGTAAGAGGTCTTCCGTCTGCCCGGGACATAGCAGTCCACGGATGTTCGAATGATATGTGGATAAAAAGGGACTTTCCGAGGGGACAGCACGAAGGTTTTGCAAAATGGATGAAAGATGCCAAAAATGCAAAATATTCTCCAGCGGCAGAAGAAGAAATGCAGGAACCCGTGGACGAGATAGACTTTGATGATGTGGAGGAAGATGTAGCGCCAGTTCCAGATTGGCGTGCTCCGGGGGCTCCTGCTCCTATTGGCGGAGTTGAACTTCGGCTAGAAGCACAACGAGCCCTTGCAGGATTTGATGCGGTTTTCAATCGTATCCAGCCGCCCAATCCTCAGGGGCTCAATGTCAACATCGGCGCAGCAGATCCTTTTGGTCTTCCTGTAGGTGATAGAGTACGTGTAAATCAACCACCTATATTTCGTCGTCGTCCGGCCCGTCCTCGATAAGAATCAATAAGTTAGGAGAGTTTCGATACAATGTGTGGAATTATTGGCGTAGCGTCTAGTGAAGGTATGAAAAGTCGTTTGAGTCGGCTGCAGTTCCTGAAGATGGGACTGGATATCGACTCTTGGCGAGGATGGGAGAGCACAGGTCTAGCCTTAGTGCCTGAAGGTCTCAAAGACGCTCCGATCGTCTACAAACGTGCATTGAACGGTCGCGATTTCATTCAACTCAAAACTGTGGATAAGCTCCTCAATGACATCGAAAAGTACCCTATTGCCATCGGTCACAATCGTGCTGCCACTACTGGGCGTGGTAATATTACTGATCATAATGCTCATCCCTTCCAATACGGTAATATTACTCTTGTACATAACGGACATATTAGGAATACTGATGATCTCAAAGGAGCCCACCAAGGAGCAGAATGTCTAGTAGATAGCGCCCATGTCGCGTTCTCTATGAATGCGAACGGGGAGAAGGAGACCTTGGAGTCGGTCGATGGCGGTTTTGTATTCGTCTGGTGGAACTCCGAGAAGGGACTTCTCAATATTGCCCGGAATACGGAGCGTCCGCTCCATATGGCCTTCGCCGCGAAAGAGAATACTTTCTACTGGGCATCCGAGCTTACCGAACTATTGCATCTACTCAAGGATGTTACGATAGATGAGGAAATTGGTATCTTGTATCCCAAGGCGTGGAACTGGTACCAATTCAAACTCGAAAATCTGCGGGAGTGGACCCGCGTCCCTTTTGTGAAAAGCCAAGGACGGCTGTCTCCCACTACACAGACTGGCCAAACAACTGGCGGGCGCACCAGCAGCCATACCGCCGGAACTCCGTGGACGGACGAGGAATTAATGGAGTGGGAGTGGGAGCAACAGGGACTGATGACAACGGAGCGAGCTACAGTGTCTACGGGTCGGATGTCTAAGAAAGAAACAGACGAAATCGAGGAAATTCGTCAACGAGCTGCAAATCAGCGACTCAAAGATATTAAGCAGTCAGGCATTCCTACCTCCAAGAAGCGAGTATTGCGGGCAACCGCAGAACTGGCAAAGCTGGGAATTCAATACCAGGGTCTTCGAAATTGCATTGCCATGACGTGGTGCAAGTATAAGAATCAAGGAAATCTTGGTTCCGTAGTTGCTAGGACTAAGAAAGAAGGCTACACAGTGGAGGTACTTCAGGTCCGTTACGAGCAGTACCTAGACTACAAACGAGCAGGAAATCTCTTGGTAGACTGTGTAAATGTCCGGACTAGCGATAAAAATGAGCCAAAGATCATTGGTGTTGTGAACGGTAGAATGAAACCTTATTTGGCCAAAAAGAAAGAAGAGGAAGAAGCTGAGAAGAAAAACGGAGGCTCTACGAGCCGCGACTATTGCGGACCTCATGGTCAAAAGGTAACTTTAGCTCGATTCTTGGAGATAACAGACACTGGTTGCGCTAATTGTCTGCGCGACTTGGATGCCAAGCAACACGAAGAAATAGTTTGGGTGGGACATCCAGCTAGTCCCCTGTGCAAAGATTGCGCAGAAGACCCTAAAGTAATGGAGCTATGCGGTATGCCGCAACGAATCGAGCTTGGTATTCACTAGGAGTTCATTCATGACAGAACCTAATATTCAAGGTGTTCGTAGTCCTTCCAGCCCCCGAGAAGGGCTTCAGAAAGTCTTTGTATACGGAACTCTTAAGAAGGCGTACCACAACCATAAGTGGTATCTGGGAGAGGCTAGAGATCTAGGCCCAGCCACCATAGAAGGGTTGATGTTTCATTTGGGCAGTTTTCCCGCCATCAATTTGGCTGAGAGTTTCTGCACCATACACGGAGAGGTGTACGAGGCTACCTGGGAGCAAATCACAGCCATGGACCACCTAGAAGGGGTGAGCAATGGCTTCTACACTCGTATCCAGGCCACAGTAAAGCCTCACGGAGTGGTCTGGATGTACATATTCACCCATGACAGGGCAGGAAAAGAGGAATGGCTAATCCCAGGAGGACGCTGGGAAGGGCCAGAAACGAATAAGGTGAAATGGCTTGGCTTCGGTAAGGGAGTCGAAGTAGGAGCTTTCGAAGCCAGATTAGCCTATCCCGGGGAAATCAAGATAGGACCCGGCGATAGTCCATATACCCTCCGCAGAAGCGGAGGGGACGATACTTATAAACTCATAGACAAGAAGACAGGAGAAATCCTAGGTTCTTATAAGTATCTAAGAGATATGACGAGTAAAGATGGAACTCGAAAGCCCGTTCTTAGGCTACCTGCAGTTGCTCGTCCCACGCCAGAACAACCTTTGAATCCCCCCAAATCCGCTGAAATTACCGTCATCGGACCTCGGCCCGTAGATCAGCACCCCCATATCCCGATAGTGTGGACACCGGACCAAAATGACAGGGATCTTGTCCATACTCCTGCTCCCGTTGAAGAAAAGATTCCACAGGCAGCCAAACTTCTTGGACTTAAGTATGGAGAAGCTTAGATTGAACGAAGAGCAGAGGAAAGCCCTGGAAATCATAGCTGAAATGGTATTTCCAATAGGAGCCTATGACGATGTAGACGGTACCATGGAGATTCGTTTACACGGAGAGGCCCATGAAATACTCTGCAATATCTTCAAAAGGAAATGGGATGAAAGGCGTAAGAGTAGACAAGTTTAAATTCTACGATCTGGTGATCTATGCAGCTAGAGGTTCTAGTGGCGCAAGACGACTCGCTACCGCTCTTGGTTCTCGTCGATGGAGAGACGATCTGCCTGAGAGGTATACGAGGCGAAGGCCGTACTTCCGGGGGAACGACAGTCCAATGGTCGTTAATTGGGGGTCAACTATACATCCGAAGTGGCTCGACGACCACCGCTTTCGACTTAAGCCAATATACGTCAATCAAGCCGGGCCTGTTCGTAAAGCAATTGACAAGCTTGCTTTCTTTCAACACCTATCCGGAGTTGATGGGGTACCTCTGCTCAAGTGGACGGACCAGAGAGAAGCCGCTGCTCGCTGGCTGGAAAAAGGACGCGGAGTCGTCTGCCGAACTAAATTGGACGCAAGCTCTGGACAAGGCATTGTCCTCGCAAAGACCGTGGATGAACTCATCGACGCCCCTCTCTACACCCGATATTACCCCAAAACCCACGAGTTCCGAGTCCACGTCTTCAACGGAGAAGTGATTGATTTAACTCAGAAAAAACTGAAAGGAGGCGCAGATGCTCGTCTTAATTCCGATACTTTTGTTCGCAGCCATGACAATGGCTGGGTGCATGCTCATGGTGCGTTGGATCTACGAGGAGTGGATCAGGAGAGATTGGGAAGGGCTGCTATTAGCAGTGTTTCTGGGCTCGGTCTCATTTTTGGTGCTGTCGATGTTTTGGCTGTTCTTGATCCCCCATCTATGGAAGACAGGTCTCGCAGTCTAAAATCTTTCAAGATCTGTGAGATAAACACAGGACCTGGACTAGAGAACCAGGCAACCATTGAAGCGTATACAAGGGCCATTCTTGCCCTTAAATCGTCTCTAAAAGACGATAAAGCAATACTTGAATACAAGTCGGAGAAGAACAATGACGGCATCGAGCATAGTTTGGAAGGAATTTCCGGAAATCAACCGCAAAGTGGCGTTCCAATCTAACTTTATACCTCTGGACGGAGTGTCGCTGGGCTGTCATTGTGTGGCTATATCCGGAGTATCAGCTACTTTTGCGAATAGCTATCACGCTGCAAATCAGGGTCGCAACATAGCAGTCCTCGATGAAACTAAAGAGGAGCCTATTAAATACATCAAAGATAGACACTATGATCTTTGGATGGGGCCTATCGAGGAGTACCAGAAGGTAGTCAAATATCTCCAGGATATCAAGATAAAGCTAAAGGATTTTGATACCAGCATCTACAGTGCAATTGCAAGTAGATGTAGTACATACCCCCTGTGGGTCATGAGTGATGTAATAAACTACGATGCACCAGCCCGAAAGACGGATCTGGGTAGAAATACGGTGTATCAAATCGTTGGAAGTACCGGTGACTTCGCCCAATACTTAGTGGACAATAAAATTGGATACATAATGGGTACTCCAATTATCCAGAATCCTACGCATAGGACTTCCAAGAACTATTCCCTCAATAGAGGTTGGTTCTGGATTCCTCCGGACCATTTGAGTAGGGCAGTCAACGTTGCGGAAATTCACGGAGAAGAGAAAATCCCAAATAAAGAGACGTGGCTTGATACTGTAGGGCCTGATATCGGTATCCTTTACAACGGCGATAGCGCCGATGCCGATAGGATTCTCAAGGCCGTCTTCAATGACGGAGTATTCCCGGAAGATAAACGATTTAAGCGAGAAGTTGCTCAGGAGGCATAATGTCTCGAATTACTATTAGCAATATCTATACAGAAGTTCCCGATGATTTGGCGGAGAAGGGTCTTGATGTTTCTACTGGCTTCACAGTTCGTGCGAGCAGTATACATCCACCGCTCGATAATAAGATCGGCACTTTTTATTTAGAGCCTATGCCGGGCTGTTGCGGTATAGTTGTGTCCACAAGATCTTTTCTTGAGACCAATTTCCGCGGCAATCCGTACGGTGACTTATTCCATCAGTTAAAGGCTGCCGTAGCAAAACATGCTGGGTATTCAACCATGCTCATGACTACTCAGTTGAGGAATATTCCTGAAGTTGTGGGTGCCTCTAAGGCTCGATGGAAATTCTTCCATTATTTCCGCAATAAGCGGACGGACAACGATATTGGTATAGCTTTCAAGGACTTATGAAATAGTTTGAAACTATTCGTGATTTGAGATGTCTAATAGTTCTTATTTTCTTCATAGTGAGTACAAGGATGTACGAACATAAGGACTATAAAATATTCATAGTTTTGTGAAGTATAGGATATACGTAACAAAACATAGCGTTCCACTACAGTGGAACGCATAGGAGATATAAATGCTTTGGTACGATACTCTTCAGGTAATCGCTATTTTCCTATCAATAGCTGTTGCCTACTCCATTGTAGTTTGGGCTTGTAGCAAAAACTGGAACTGAAATGCCAAGATTTGATTACCATTCTGTTTTGGACCATCGCATCGATAATCAGATCATCAAGAAAGAGGACCTGAGGTTCTACGAGCAGGAAACTGCTGAGGACTTCGCAGCTACCGAGTACCAGACCGATTTCATTCCTCGTAGCGTAGTTCGACTGCTCTCCGGAATGCATATCGTTCTTGAGAATCCGAGCCATATCCCGCACCCAAACGAAGTGTTCTATATCAATTCTATGCCAGGAGAAGGCTGATATGATTCCTTCAGCAGAACCTAGAGTGTACGATCAGCTCCACGAACATCTTAGTGCAAATTACACGCAGGTACCGGCGTTTACACAAGTAGCACAAGCTATAGGAACATACGTTTCTTGCGGTGTTACCGTTCTTATGAACGTAGTCTTCGCGTCTCCTGAGCAAATAGTCCACAAAATAATGAAAGAGCGGCATCCGAAAGATAACAAGACGATTCGGGAAGCATTCGTAATATTTTCGGATAAAGTTCGAGATGATGCTGAGGCTGCTCAGTATATTGGAACTGGCCAGCGCTTAGCGGACTATATTCGAGCGAATGCTTGTGGGGAGATCATTGAGATGGGTCCCAGGATGAACCCAAATTCCGGGAATATGATCAAAATATGGGTATGGAGTCCAGCCCATGAGTCATTGGACCCTAAGCATAAGTACATGCCGGTATTCGGGAAAGTGCGGATGCCGGACATGTACGGAAATCTGAGTATCTATGAAGATGATCCACGATTTAATCGAGCTGTAAAGGCCCTATAAAATATGTACGGTCCAAGTGATATGTACGGAGATCTGGATCTTGAAGATGTGGATGAATTCGAGGGGTTGCAGCCCGAAGATGGACGAGAGATTGCTCCTGATGGGCGGTTCCAAAGGGACGAGTACCGGACATTTGATGAAGACTTCGAGAATGATCTGGACGACTACGAAGAGGAAGAACTAGAAGAATATTGGGAATATGATCCAGAATCTGAAGAGGAAGAACTGCATGACGGAGATGGATTTCTCCCCGATGATGAGAGCCTTATATGAAAGGTGCAAAACCAATTCGTACGGTTAGGGACCTTATGGCCTACCTACAAGCCTGTCCTCAGGATGCTGATGTTCTCTTGATGCCGGAGGACGGAGAAGGTCTTATTGTGGGAGGAGTCCTTCAATTTGTCGATGTCAAACCCCCTCATAGGAATGAAGTCTGGATTCTTATCGATGAGTTCGGGGAGCAGACATCTACGGAGTGGGTAGAAGAGTGCGGAGAAGGCTGTGAGCGGCCAGGAGATATGGCTGTCATAGTCGAGGAAGAAAAGACGGATGTAGTCCAAGTTCGTGGTCAAATGAGATCTGCGTAGCAGATACCTAGAATATCTTTTAACCAATTGGAGAAATTCATATGAATGGTGGATGGATACTTGCAGGAATCATTGCCGTCATAGCAACGGTAGCAGTCGGACTCGTTGGGTGCCCTCAGTACAGCGTATATGAGCAGAGGCTTACTGGAGAGGCCGAACTGGCTCGCGCCCAGCAGAACCGTCAGATTGCGGTTAATGAGGCTCAAGCCAAGAAGGATGCTGCTGTACTCTTAGCAGAAGCCGAGGTTGAGCGAGCTAAGGGAGTGGCTGCTGCGAATCAAGTTATCGCAAATGGGCTTAAGGGTAACGATGAGTATTTACGCTATCTGTGGATTACGGAAGTAGCAGCGGTTACTCATGGCGATAAGACCGTCATCTATATCCCCACAGAGGCCAACATGCCACTTGGGGAGGCTGGAAAGCGATGAAAACCAAAGGTTTTACGTTGGTAGAAGTAATAATCGTACTTGTGATTGCGGCGATTATTGCTCTTGTTTTCATCTCTCCATTGATGGGGTTTCCCTGCAGAATGCAGTGGGCTGAGTCGGGATTGCCGTACAAGTTCGGCATCCTTAGCGGATGCAAGATAAGTACCGATGGCGGAAAAACTTGGATTCCCGACAGCAAATACCGGAAAACGGATGAATGAGCAATGAATACGTCCAATTACGGCACGCAGCGGCCGAGCTTGAGTCTGGCACCACCTCCCGTATCGAATGCCCCTTCTGCAATGGAGGATCAGATCGAGAAACTTCTTTCGCGATCACGAGAACATCCGATGCTGAGGCTCTCTACAAATGTCACAGAGCCTCTTGTGGTAAGGCTGGACGACTCGCGGTCTGGGGATTCAGACTTCGGCAAATATCTGATAATTCTACCACTAAAGGGAAGTCGTTCACTCCTAGACTGTATACTCGTGAAACCAGAGAATTGGGAGAAGGCTGGACTTCCGAACTATTGGACCGTTACGACATTAAATGTGATGAGTCAGCTTGGGCTGGCTGGCGCGAAGAATCTTATTCGAAGCTCCTCGTATGTCCTGTCCGCTCACCCTTGGGCGTGGTGCGCGGCTACGAGACACGTCGATCAAAGGTACAAGTACACAATGTCTCGTCCCCAAAGACGGAGCCGTACCGAATTCTGGATGAGCCGTGGTTGGGCTGGTACCGAAGAATTGCAACCGGTCCAGTTATCGTCATCGAGGACCCCATTTCATCGCTTAAAGTCTCTCGTCATTTCCAAGTGGCATGCCTTCATGGGAGCCACATCAACTTAGATATGCTGATAGAGATCATATCTCTAATCGGTAACGACGAGATCATTCTTGCCCTGGACAGGGACGCTACTAGCAAGGCCCTTAAATTTGTTGTCGAATGGAGGTTCCTAGCTCCGAACTTTCGCTGTGTTCCACTGTCTAAAGACTTAAAGTATTCAAATGATTCTGAGATACGGGAGATACTCCGTGCGTGATCTATATGTAGAAAGTGTCGAGGGTAATTACGCAGGTTGCTGCGGGATTCAGGTAATTCACGGTTTCAATACCACTTCATCGAAGAAGCCTATTACGGATGAAGAGTGGTACACCGTGATACTTACTAAAGAAGATCAAGAGTGGGACGATAATTTTGGCTTTGCGGATATTCTAGAGCCCAACGAATTGCTTCCAATAGTGACTTTTGCGCATGCCTCAAGCCAAACGGGACCTTTTTCTCCGAAGAAGTTTGCAGCGTGGCTGATCTCCAAGGGAGAGACTGTTGTAGAGGGACCTACTGCAACCAACCGTCCCTATCATAAAATCACTCCGTATTTCTGGGCTCCGTCCGAGAAATTCAAAGCCTCTGTGAAAGCATTCTGCGCCCAATACAATAATAAGAAGAAAGTAGAAGCCAAAGAAGATGCAGGAACAAAACGAGGGACTGTCGCCGCCTAAAGATTATACGGAATATTGGGAAGCTCAGGTTCTTACCGTTCGAATTCTTCAGAACTCAGGTCTGAGGGTCGGAGTTAAGGATCGGCTTCCCATATTTCGTCTCTGGCGACTGATTGATAATAGGATGACAGGAGCTAGGAAGGATAACCTTTTGACGCTCCTCCAGGCAATGGTAGATATGAGAAAGGCAGGATTGGAACCACCACATAATGGCAAGACTTATGTATGAATTTATTTTACCCTGTATTTGACCAAGCATGGGAAACTTTCTGCCCAGAACGCGAAGATGGTCAACACTGTGAGTGCTGGTATGATGGTGAAATCTGTTGTGCCTGTGGAGATGGAGAAGAACTAGAAGATGAACGAACGGAAGATATTGAGTGCATTCGTAAAGGATCGGAAGAGCTATGAAGAAGTTAAAGAACTTCTTGATCGCTCTGATTTTGATTCGATAACGCTACATCTGATTGATTTGGTTGGAGAATACTATGCCACCGACTCGAATGCTTCTAATGTCGATGTGGAGATCCTTGCCGACAGATTTGCAAGACAAAGCCAATCTGCGAAACTTGAGAATACTGTTAAGTCAATCCTCACCACACTTCCTGAGGTCTCTGGAGGAAATGTTCTTAAAGAACTCCGAGAAGTCAAAGCTTATCGACTTGGCCTCAAACTGGCGAATGCTTTCACTAAAGGTTCAACCGGACCCGAGGTTCAAAAGCTACTTCACGATTACATGGAAGTTACCGAAGCAATTCCTGGTAATCGAGAAAATGACGAAGAGGAACCCCAGGACTTTACCGTCGAGGCGCTGGTTCGGAAGTCGTTTAATACCGACGGGCTTATCAAGCTACTACCGAAATCTCTAACGGAGCATTTAGATGGGGGCGTACGTCCGGGCCATCATATTTTGGTTTTTGCACCGACTGAGATGGGGAAAACTCTCGTTGTCATTAACATGGTGGCGGGATTCACAATGCAAGGATTGCGGACGCTTTATGTGGGAAACGAAGACCCCGTCGCAGATCTACAAATGCGATACATTTCACGTCTCACAAACTTCAATAAACGAGAGGTCCTAAGTAATCCCTCGGAAGCCCAGAGACGCCTAGATAAGAGGAACTACAAAAATGTCATTTTTGCTCCGTTGGCTCCTGGAACTTTCCGCAAAATCAGGGACTTGGTCAAGAAATACCAGCCTCAGGTGGTGGTGCTGGACCAGCTTCGCAATATCGATGTGGACAGCGAGAATCGCACACAGGCCCTTGAGAAAGCTGCTACGGAAGCGCGCAATCTCGCGAAGGCTATGGGAATTGTCGTCATCTCTGTCTCGCAGGCTGCTGACTCTGCATCTGGAAAACGCATTCTCAATCGGGGAGACGTGGATTCCTCCAACATTGGTATACCCGGACAGATGGACGTAATGATCGGTATTGGGGCAGATGAAGAGATGGAGAAGATGGGCATGAGAATGCTCAGCTTTCCCAAGAATAAGATCTCGGGCAATCATCAACCTATTGAAATTATCATCAATCCCTTGCTAAGCAAGGTGGTGGAGGCAGCAAATGACGAGTCGTATTCACAGTCGAGGTCTAGAGCAACTGGAGGCCCAGGTAGTGCACAAGGCAACCAGGGAGGAGCTGTATCTGGAACGAGTAAGGCCGCGTAAGGCTTTCATGCGGACGGGGGAGAAATGTAAATATTGCAGTTTCGACCCTACAAGTGCAAGCGATTATTGCGACGAGCACCGACCAGTCACTTCTTGGGACTCTCTTTCAGACGAGAAACTGCTAGAAAAAGCCAGTTTAGAGAGACCTGTGGAATTGTGGCATTGCTTTGAGGAACTTAAGAAGAGATATTTGCTTCTCAAAGCTCAGTCCCAGGACTATTCAGAGATATGAGTTTTCCTAATTTCTTTGAGGATCACTCCGATGAGGATTTGATCCGAGAATTCCAAAACTGCTGTAATCCCAATTGTGCAGCTATAGCTGAGATGGTTAAACGATACAAGGAGGTTAAAGAGAGACTACAGGAGTACAAAGATCGTGGCTATTGATGATCTGGGCGAAATCTCCGATGAAGCTCTCTACGATAGATCTAAAGGGATGACGACGCTTATAGAGAAGCAGGCCATAGCTATGAATAAAATCCACAATGAATTGTGGAGACGATATAAAAATAAGAAGAAAGAATGCGACGAGATTTCAAAGAAATTGGAGAGTGCCTCCCTAAATTCCTGGTATCCTTAGATCCTAATATATTCTGGAGTGATAACTATGTCGTCCTTGACTGGGAAACTACGAACCTCGAAAAAGGGTTTGCAGGTAACAAAGGCAATCGAATTGTTCTCGGCACTTGGGTTCTTGGTCCGGCCCACCCCCTTCGATCTGTACGGGCACTTGGCCGGATGGCCTCCAAAAATGGTCGAGGGGTACGAGCTGGAGTTCAGTTTAAATACGGAAACGAATTTGAACAGGGAGAGCTGGTCGAGGCTATTCGGTCTGCTGACTTCATTGTCGCCCACTTCGCTAAGTTTGAACTTCAGTGGCTTACAAGAGCAGGAGTGGATATCTCCCGTATCCTCCCTTGGGACACTGTTCTTGGCGAATATGTACTTGCAGGAAATAGACGAAGGCCATTCGACCTCGATTCAGTTGCAAGGAGAAGGAAACTCGGAGACGGCAAAGAAAGTCTTGTTGCAGCCCTCATTGATGCGGGGGTATGCCCAAGCGAGATCCCCGAACAATGGCTCATAGAATACGGGTGTCAGGATACCTCATTAACTCACCAAATATTTCTACAACAGCGAGAGGAGCTGTCTTCGGCATCGTTGCTGCCGGTAATGTACACGCGGTGCATTACTACGCCAGTCCTTGCGGATATCGAACTAAACGGACTACAGCTAGATCCGGAGAGGGTAAAAGATGAATACGACAGAACAGCGAAGGATCACGCACGTGCGAGTGGATTATTGGCTCGGATATCTGGAGGAATCAATCTCGATAGCCCTAAGCAAGTCGCAGGATTCCTCTACGATAAGCTCGGCTTTGAAGAGCTATCCCGAGCTGGTAAACCCGACCGCACAGAGGCTGGAGGCCGCAGAACGGATGCTGAGACAATTGGACGACTCACTCCAAAGACTCCGGCACAGCGTGAATTTGCTGAAATATTCGGAGAATACGGACAAATCAATTTCCGTTTTGAATATCTAGGAAAATTACTAGATTGCTGTAGGGAGGATGGTGGTCTCCTATATGCGAACATTAATCAGGCGGTCACTCAGACCCATCGTCTTGCTAGTTCGGGTAAGAAGTGGAAAGTCCAGATTCAGAATATTGCGAGGGATCTCAAGAAGCTCTTTAAGGCGCGCTACCCGGATTGGCTCGTTGGTGAAGCCGATGGTGCTCAGCTCGAATTCCGAGTTGCAGCCCATCTTGGACGCGATCAGGTGGCACTTGCCGATATCCGCAATCCTGATTTTGATGCTCATTACCAGACTGCGGAAATCATTCTTAAAACGGTCCGAGCATTAATATCTAAAGACCAAAGAAGCGACATTAAACCCTTTACATTCAAACCCTTATACGGGGGCATGAGTGGGACAGCCGAGGAAAGGGCTTACTATCGCTTCTTTCAGGAGAAGTATAATGGCGTCTATAAAACTCAAGAAGGATGGTCGTATCTCGTTCTGCGTGACAAAATGCTTGTTACCGAGTGGGGTCTTAAGTTCTATTGGCCCGATACTAAACTTGAAGTCAACCAGAAAGGCGGGAAAGGTTACATTAAAAATCGCACGTCGATCTTTAATTATCCGGTTCAATCCTTTGCGACAGCCGAGATTATTCCAATCGCTCTCGTCTATACCTGGCATTACTTTAAAGCGCTTGACTTAAAAGGGTTCCTGGTCAATACAGTTCATGATTCCGTAATTGCGGAGATACCGCCGGAGGAAGAAAATGTGTTTCGCGAAATCTGTGAGTACTGTTTTACTAGTCTGGTGTTCAATTTCCTTCACAGGGTGTATCGGGTTCGCTTTACTGTGCCTTTGGGCGCAGAGACGAAAGTCGGCACCCACTGGTCGCAGGGCGAAGAGAGAAAGTACGATCTCGACCCAGACATCTATTTCAAGGCCGCTTGAAGGGGATGTTTCTGGCACCCAAGGATGGGTGCGGACGAATACTTTCGACAAGCAGCTTGATGGTGCAGTACAAAGAGCTAATGATTCCGTCCACAGTAAAATCCATAAAGATGGATCAAGTTGCTTCAGAGTGTTCTACCGCGTAGCTTGCGAGGAATGTGGCTATCCGCCTACTGAGGCTCGTTTCACAGATTGGACGGACTACAGTGAGCATTGGGAAAGGTATGAATGAAGTGCAAGCAATGTGGAGGTAAGACTTTCATAGTGAAAATGTGGGGCTATTTGTGCTCAAAATGCCAATTATTTTACCCCTACTCAAAAGAATACCCTCGTGAGTGAGAAATGTCCCTGGTGCCAGCAACCGATAAAGGATCTTAGCGATAATCCCGAATTTGTAAATCATAATCCAAACGCATTGAACTTTGCGAAAGAAGAGCTGTCTAAAGAATATTGGAGAGAATGTACAAAATGTGGTGATGAAGTTCGGGCAGATTGGCATTGGTGTAAGAACTGCGGAGAATACCAATAAAAGTAAAAAAAGTAGATCTGGTACTAGTCGAGTGGGAGGATGCCTGGGGAAGTAGTGGTTGGAGTTCCCCGGAGCAAGCAAATAATTCTCATAAACCTTTAGGAGTAACATCAGTAGGGTTCGTAATTAAAGCAGATAAAACTGGCATTTCTATAGCTCAAGGTTTCGATAAAAATAATAATCCAACGGGGCAACATTTCATTCCCCAGAAGATAATTAAAACAATAAGAAAGGTAAAATATTAAAGCACAGCAAGGCTGTGTAGACTTTTCTCAATAAAAACAATAAGGTAGATTCGAAAAGTATGGTATCTGGGGTAATCCAACGAGTTAACGACAAGCAGTGGAATGGCAAGACTTTCTATAGTTTTGCTTTGAGTGGCCAGGATGGCTGGTACAATACGGGGATGAAACGTCCTCCCGCTATTGGTACCTCTGTTCGATTCAACGATAAGACCAATAATAAGGGGTATAAAGAAGTCGATGGAAGCATCGAAATCCTTCAAGACCAGGCAGCAGGGGCTGCACCCTCAGTGGGGGCCGTTGCCGCGAAGGCTGCAAGCGGCGGAACAGCAAATAGTGGAGCTTACTGGGATCGTAAGGAAGCTCGTGACATTACAAATGACGCCGCTCGGGAACTCGGAGCGAGCCGAAATACTGCGATCGCTATCATCGATCTCGCTCTAAAGAATGAGGTGATCAAGCTTCCTGCAGCAGCTAAGCGAGAGGAATTTCTCTGGACTCTACTTGACAAATATACTAATCGACTTATGGGCAAAGGAAGTACTGAAGGCAATGCAGAGGACAGCCCGCAAAGTGCATCGAATCAACAAGAACCAAGCACTACAGACCCACAATCGGACGACTGGAGCTAATAAAAAGAAATGAGTAAGGCAAATGCGCAGGGCGCTATTGTAGATCAGATCCTTGCCGAACGGGACTATCAGGATCAGAAATGGGGTACCGATTTTGATAATCGCAATACTGTCAATGATTGGGCTACCTATACTAACCTATATCTCGGCCGGGCCACTTCTATGGGAGCCACCAAAGAGACGCAGCGACTAGGCATTCTGAAGGCTGCTGCAATTCTCGTGGCAGCCCTTGAGACTTTTGATCGTAACGATGGCTTTGCGAACCGTCACTACGATGTGGCTGCGTAATGTTCAAAACTACGATTGATTCGATTATTTCGGATATCAGCGGGAAGGTGGGAAAGCTTCGGGAACTGGCGGAACAGCACAACGGCAAGGCTGAGGGTCATGTAAAAAGTGCTGCTGACCATACGAGCCTAGCAGTCCACTATACTGAACAACGAGACCGTGCTACTCGTATTGCAATCAAATTTGAAGAACTTTTGAAGTAAGGATATAAAAAGAAATTGAAGACTCCTATTATCTATTCTGTTGATGTAAATTCTGACGGCTCAAAGGTGCCTGTTTTCGCTCAGGGCGACTATGATGTTTTTGTGGGTGCCCTGGAGGAAGACAAGCTACCGATGTATGTGGTGATTAACCGCAATACAGGAGTAGTCGAATTCACTTGTGAAGTGACTATGGGCTATTTGACTTGGTTGGATAGCATCACTGAGGCTATGGATCAGCGTACTCGACGGCAGGCAATTCAGTCAAATGCGGACACAGGACAGATTCCCTTGAACTTCTCATTTAAGAACTAAAAGGATTGGAGTGTAGTTCAGTTGGTAGAACGCGGACCTGTTAAGTCCGTAGTCGCAGGTTCGATCCCTGCCCCTCCAGCCACTTCCTGCCTAAGCACGGGCTAAGAGCAGCGGGCTAGCCTCACGATACGAGGCCCTTTGAGAAACTATGCTAGAACAAATACAGAATAAGCATATTCTAATCGACGGCGATATAATTAAATACCGCTGCGCAGCTAGCGCGGAGAAAACAAAATACGTAGTCGAAACTCCCCAAGATTGGTATAAATTCGAGACTGCCAGAGAGGCAAAAGTATTCGAAAAAGAAGAAGTAACTAAGGGATATACAGTATTCATTTGGTCCCGTAAAGAGGTACAACCCCTTGAATTCGCACTACAGGCGTGTAAAACGACCATCGAGTCACTTCTTGCTAAGCTTAGTCCTTCAAAGGTATCGATCTACCTTAGCCCGGATCGCACCTTTCGACACGATCTCGCGAGAACAAAGCCCTACAAAGGAAACAGAGTCCAGCCCAAACCCAAATACCTCAAAGAAGTAGAGAACTATCTTGTCAAACAATACGGGGCAACCTTTGGATCTAATATCGAAGCTGATGACGAGATTGGTATTGCTATTTCCAAAGATCCTGAAGGAACCGTATCAATCTCTATCGACAAAGACCTCCTGCAAATACCAGGATGGCACTACAATTGGGTTAACGATACAGTTCAGCGAGTATCTCCCAGAGAGGGAGACTTTAACTTCTATACTCAAATGCTCACAGGAGATGTTACGGACAATATTCCGGGCATTGCAGGACTTGGCCCTAAAGGAGCGGCACGCATTATCGACGGAGCTAAATCATCGGCTGACCTCTGTTCACGAGTCTGGAGCGTATATCGAGGTGAGTTTACGGATGCCCAAAAGGCTCGTAATTACTTCTTTGAGCAAGCCGAACTTCTCTGGATCTTACGAGAACAAGAAAGATTTGGGGGGAAATTCAAAGGGTATCACCCACCCATTACCCTCAAGTAAATTTGAAGGGCCGTGCGAGTGCTGGGCATTTGGCAAAGAACAGTGCTGGGTTCATAAATATGAGTTACATACAGGAGACACCGACCATTAAGTACTACTTAGCTGGCCCTATGACGGGCTACCCTGAATTCAATATTCCCGCCTTCAGGGCGGCGAAGCTTAATCTTGAAGCCCAAGGCTTCGAAATTGAGCTTCCTTACGATATCGATAATACAGCGGAGAACTGGACCTGGGGGCAGTATCTTGCAGAAGATATCAAGCTCATTTGTGATCAATGTCAAGGTATCATATTGCTCCCGGAGTGGGAGCGAAGTCGAGGGGCGAAACTCGAGATTGCTTGCGGACTTATGCAATCACTTAAGTTCCCTAACTTCGAGTTCCGATTCTACAGTAACGGGAAAGCTAGCGATCCAGTCCATCGAGACAGAATTGCCATAGCCTGGTACTGGAACTGGGAGACTTATAGCAAGGAGGTCCAAGCAGCCTAATGCCTAGGAATTGGTCGTGGGGTAAAAAAAGAGAATCAGGCTACAGGAGCACAGCCGAAGAGGTCCTTGCAGAAAACTTAATTAATTCTGGTATTGGCTTCAAATACGAGAGCTTAAAGCTCAACTACGAAAAGCCAGTAAGGAAGGGAAAGTGTAAGGATTGTGACGGAAAGAAAGTAGTTAAAGTAGCTACTTATACGCCAGACTTCGTTTTAGATAATGGGATAATAATTGAGTATAAAGGCAGGCTTACTGCCAGTGACCGCAGCAAGCTCATTGCTGTTAAAAAAACTAATCCAGAAATTCACCTTAGACTCTTATTTGGATCGGACAATAAACTTGCAAAGAACAACAATAAACGATACAGCCAGTGGGCAGCAGAACACGGATTTGACTACGCTATCGGAACACCTCCGAGGCGCTGGCTTCGAAAACCTAGCCCGGCAATGTGAAACTACGGGATATATAGGTACCTTCGGTCCATGGATCATTGATCCAACAACAGGAAAGGTACCTCCCGTATCTTATCCTGACAATAATCCTAAGACTGCTTTCGGAGCTAAGAAGCTTCCGCTAGAACTAGTACCACCGAGTGCGGTAGCGGCTCTAGCCGAGGCTTTTGCAGACGGAGCTAAGAAGTATGGACCTTACAACTGGCGTGAAAAGTCTATTAGTTCTAGTATTTATTACGGGGCTGCTCTGCGGCATATTCAGTCCTGGTGGGACGGAGAAGACTTGGCAGAAGACTCTGGTATTAATCATCTTCATCACGCCCTGGCTTGTATTGCTATGCTCATTGATGGTTCCTCAGTGGGTAAATTAAACGATAATAGACCACCCAAAGGTGCAGCTAGCAAGATGCAAAAGAAATGGATTGATCGAGGTAAACCCGTAGTGACGGACGAGAGTGAAGGTGGATAAGTTTTATCATATTCGGAGGTTAATCGAAGAGGTATTGGTGGTCTGCAAGAATGACGATACTTGGGTTACCGTGGATCTTCTAGAGCCAGCCAAGAATGCTGCTACGGAGATTGGGATGACCTCAGAAGAAATAAAAGAATTGCTAGGAGAGTCTATTGAAGCTTAAGATTGGCAATCATCGAGTATTGGTCATATCGGATTTGCAAGAGCCCTTCGCCCACAAGGACGCTTTCGAATTCGTTAAGGCTGTACGTGATAAGTACAAGACGGATACTACTGTAAATATTGGAGATGAGGAAGACTTTCATGCTTTTAGTGGTAGGTTCCCTCACGATCCTGATGGTCATAGCCCTGGTAAAGAGCTGGAGCTGGCAATCGAGGCACTTGGAAAGTGGTACAAAGAGTTTCCCGACACCAAAGTCTGCATCTCCAACCATCTCGATAGGTACTACAAGAAGGCGTTCAATGCGGGACTCCCTAAACGGGCAATACTTAGCCCTCGAGCGCTCCTCGGGGCTCCAGAGACTTGGGAATGGAGGAAATATTGGGTCATCGATGGTGTTAAATACGAACACGGTGATAATCAGGGTGGCATCGACGCCGCAAGGCTATTGGCTATCTCGAACCGGCAGAGCACCGTTATTGGTCACCACCATGCACACGGAGGAGTCCGATATATTGCTAACGACGATGATGTCATCTTTGGGCTTAACACGGGATGCCTCGTTGACCGTCATGCATATGCTTTCGCTTATGGAGCGGGATCAAAGTTCAAGCCTACACTTGGATGTGGCGTTGTTCTTTACGGAGTACCCTACTTCGTACCCATGATTCTTTCTGGTAAGTATGAAAGGTGGATTGGAGAGATAATTTAACTATGAAATATATAGTCATTTGGGCATTATTTAATATTCATACTCAGACTTTGAGCAAGGTTCGAGTAGAGGAGCCTATGGAACAATTGTCTGCCGCAGAATGCTCTCAGGCTCTTGCAGATAAAGGGGCGCAGAAGCCAGATAAAGACGGTAATATCAAGCTCTACGAATGTATTGAAGTTCTTCAGTAAGATAAAAAATAAAGGGCTCCGAAAGGAGCCCTAATAGTTTGGAGAGTAAGAATGATACCTGAATTTAAAGCTTTTCCTAAGATTCCTCGTGTAAGTAAGGGCGTTGTTACCACAGAGAAGATTGACGGTACTAATGCTTGCGTACTGTGGATGAACGATACGTACAGTAAATTCCTGCTTGAGAATAATGATATCCCAAAGAGTCTGGTAGCAGCGTGAATATTCTACATGGTTTTTATGCACTCGGCAGTGTAGCTATCTTATTTGGAGTACTAATAGCTTTAGTTCTCCTTGGGGATTATTTAGGACAATATCATCCACAATTAGGATCTTTTCTAATCTGGCTTGTTATAGCTACTCTAGTTTTCCTAGTAGGAGCCTCTTTTACGTGAGAGTAGTAGTCTATGGAGGTAGGGACTATCCTAATAGAGAGAATGTATTTCGTTGGTTGGGAAATTTGTTTAATCCTGTTTATCCAAATGATGAAGAGGGGAGAGCAGGAACTTGGCTTCCGAGACCAGATCTACATCTTATAGTAGGTAGAGCACCTGGAGTAGATTCTTTTGCTGAAGATTGGGCAGTTGTCCATTGGGTCCCGTACACGCCCTACGAAGCAGACTGGCCTAAATACGGGAAATCTGCGGGATACATACGAAATAAGCAGATGCGAGATGAGGGTAAGCCGGACATAGGCGTGGCTTTTCCAGGAGGAAAAGGGACAGCTAATATGACTGCTCTTCTTAAAGAACGTAAAATACCTATTTTAGAAATATACGAATGAGAAAAATAATCAAGAATAGTGCTAAATGCACAGCCTGCGGAGTAGTAGTTTCATCTGTACACCGTCATGATTTCAACCCGCATTATTGCGATGTAGCATCTACGCCCGGCATGAAGTGGATAGGCGAGGGTGTAGATATGGAACTAGTACCTAGCGGAAAGACCACTTACCGCTTTGCCGTCGATGGCGGTACAGACTATTTACGTCGAGTAGGTACTGGATACGAGGACGTGTCTCAATATGGTGACTGATTTACGGCTAGTTATTAGTCCTAAAGGCCACATAGTTTTACAGGCTGAGTACTCAATGTGGGACGGGGAAGGGCATCAGTGGAGAAACGTACGAGTAGTCCACTATGAAGGGCTAAGTGATTACGACAAACGTGAAGTAGACGAATATGAAAAACCCGAAAGTCTACGTAATTTCTGATACGCACTTTGGCCATAGGAACATCATTAAGTTCGAACAAGAAAAAAGGCCATACTCTACGATTGAAGAGCATGACCTTGATTTACTACAGAGATGGAACTCTGTAGTACGTCCTATTGATACCGTATGGCACCTAGGGGATGTTTATTTTAGTGATGGATGGAGGATCTTACCTCAGTTAAATGGGAACAAGAAGCTAGTCCTAGGGAATCATGATGCTAAGAAAGAAGAAGTACTTATGAGGTACTTCTTTAGGATCTACGGAGTTGCGCAATTTGGAGACTGCATATTGTCTCACGTACCCGTACATCCGTATCAGTTAGCGACTAGGTATACCAAAAATATCCATGGACATATGCATAGTAAGAGAGTTCAAACTGACCATCCTATTAAAGATGAAATTGATGAAAGATATGTCTGCGTATCCGTAGAACAGACTGATCTAAAGCCTGTTCTACTTCAGCATGTCATCCATAATGGACTTTAAAAAATACTTACTGTATCTCCTGTGTTAAAGACATAGCTAAAATTGGCAACTAAATCCGCTTGTATAGAAGCTTTAGCCAATTCAAATACATCACATTTATCTTTATAGCCAGGAATATTACTTACAACTACACTTCCACTGACAGGATTAGAAGAATCGAGGCCAGCGTATCCTACTACAACGTAGTAGGTACCTGCAGGAGTTACTGAAGAATTGTAATTTATAGATTGGATAGAGCCAACAGCTAGTACAGTCATTAATTTAGTCCTTATGCACCAATGAAGCCGACATTTTTTAAGATAGTGAGAATTTCTGCTATAGTAGTCGAGCACTGAGCCAAAGTAGCAGGACCTCCTCCCGGGAAATTCGCAATGACACCAGCCCCTGTAGGTACACCAAAGCCGCTTACTAGAGCTGCTGGGGGCTGGTTCGAGATACCAAGAACCCCATTGGTTCGAATATCCCCCGTATTAGAATCAATAGTAGTAGTTTTAGTACGAGTACCAATAGTAATTGTATTACTACCGATGATGAAGTTACTGGTAGAAGTTCCAGATATCGTTATTGGAACTGCCCCCATCTCGCAATGGGAGTTCTGCATGGTGGTACAAGCAACCCCGGTACCCGATAGCTGCTTAATCTGAGTGATGAAAAAGCTATCCAGAACTACTAGAGCAGGAGCAAAGATGGCATTAGTGAGTGCAGGGAAATAGCAATCATCTATACGCCATTGGGAAGGCGTCCCTGCAACGTTAGAGAACGTAATACCATACAAATTCTGTGTGGTAAGATTCTCGGTCTCAACCCCGCTCAGGTGCACATGTCCCGTAGCACCATTAGTCATATCTACGTAGAAGATAGCCCTACCGCCAACTCCGGCGCCATTCTCTACGCTCACCCAAGGGCCAAAAATCTTAATATGTCCTGCTGCATCAAAATAGAACACATCGGCCGCAGCGTCTGAAGATGCCATTAGGAACTGTCCACCGAAATACTCGTGGTCTAGGCACGATTGGGCACCAGTCCGTATCGTAACGAAACTCGAAGTAAGTCCGAAGATATTATTGGCCGTTATAACTACTACTTTGCCTGCACCTGTGTAGGTATTGGCCCAGTAGTTGCCTACGTACAATCCATCCTCAGACCCATAATTGTACTGAATACATCTGCTAAACTTCCCTACTACTTTAGTGTTGATTATTCGAGGGAACTGAGAGTTACTCCCAGCTACGTTGGCACGAGCCTGGAAGAAACAGACCTGAGGGAAGGTCGTAGCATCCGTAGAAATGGTGCAATCATAGAAGGTGTACGCATCGCATCCTGTGAGATCGAAGCCATACCCCGTATGCTGAAAGATAATAGACGGACCCGGCGGATACCCGTCCTGAGACGTACTGCCCTCATCTCGGAATTTCAATCCGAACTGATTGGCACTTGATCCGAAAGTACAATTCAAAGTACTAGTGATCAAATACGGAGCAGTAGCACCCCATCGAATGACCCCTCCGCCCTGTTTGCAGACATCAATAGCATGCTGAAATGCTAGAGTCATATCTGTAGTTCTCGGGCTAGTATTCGTAGCGTACCTGTCCACGTACATAGCAGGATAGCTATAGTTGACAGGAGTAATACCTAGAGCCAACTCAGCAGCCGTCTGCGGATATAGCACCTGACCAATCTGAGCCTGCGTAGGTACTGATACCGGAATATACGGATCAACGTCCTCTAAGAGAGTACCCGTAGAACTGTATAGTTGATACCTGTACGTAGTAGCAGGATTCAAATAGATAGGTACCAATCTACCATCTGAAGCAGCCGTCGTAGCTCCCGTACCAGGAGTCTGGCTAAGAGGAGTCGTAAGACTTCCATCTGCGTAGACATTGGTAAGAGTAGTCGTACCCGTCAAATAGAACTGGTAGTAAGCTCCCGGCTGAATAAGCCCCACAGTAGAGAGAGGCTTAGCTCGTGCTTCGTAAAATAGTACGCCGGTCGGTGGTGCAGACATAGTAAGTCCTTAATTAAAGAGTAGAAGGGTCTACGCCGTAGAAGGTAGCGCCATTGGCAGAACGCATAGGCACCATCTTGTGGCTATTAGTAATAGGTCGATCTTCAGATAGACCCGTATCCGTCGAAGGAATTGGAGATTTCTGAGATGGGCTGCCTTCGGGACTTCCTGCTTGTCTAATCAATGCAGCCAAATCTTTGGCATCGGGGTCTTTGTTCCCCATCTTATCCAACTGAGTCAGAAGTACAGGAACCATTCCCTTAGGGGCTTTAGTGGCCTGAGCAAGCCAAGCAGTGGTCTTAGGGTTGGTTAAAACCCTAGACATAATCGGATTACCTGCTGCTATTCCTACAGCTCCTGTGGCTGCTCCCGCAGCTAGGAAGGGATGTCCTTCGGCAATGTGGGCAATAGTTCCACCACCGCTATGGGCTAGATAGGCCAGGGCTCCAAAGATTCCTACCTTCTGAAGTCCAGCATTTCCTTGCTCGACTCCCTTCACAAAGCCGGATTTAATGTAACCCTGCTTTTCCAGTAGAGTAAGAGTACTGCTCAGAGAATCGAGACTCTTCCTTAGCTGAGTCGGAGGACCTGCACCTGCACCTTCCCCGAATAGGACATTCTTAGCCTCAGGAGACATGTTTCTCCAGTTGTTCAGGTAGGTATTGGCATCAAAGGGTTTATCCATGGCTCCGCCTGCTTTGCCCATTCGAGATAGAACAGTTGCCTGGAAGAAGCTCTTACCTTCCTTGTCCAAAGCACCCATAATTGGAGCAATCTTGGAAGCACCATCTTTAGAGCCATTCATAGCGGCTCTGAATACTGACTCAGGACCACCTGCCTTTCTAATAGCTTTAACTAGGCCCCTCTGAGTATCTCCATTAGTCTTAGCTACGTTATTGAATAGCTCGAAGGCAGACTCAGCTTCAGGACCTTTGGCTTTAACTCCTTCCTTCAAATCCTCACTCAAAGCGCCATAGAGCTGCTTCAACTGTCCTTGGCGAGTATCGGACATTCCAGGCCGAATCTCTTTACCAATAGCGGACCGCAACTGCCTAAGACTGTCGAAAGTCCAAGGAGTTTCTTTATTTAGAACTGCCTGTGGACTTACTTCTCTCCCATTAGTTGAAGTAGGGGTTTGAATTTCTCCAGGTTCCGATCTCCCAGTTTTAGTGTCATAAGAAAATTCAATACCAGCACCTGTGTTTGCATTCGCTGGTTTTTCATCGAACCCACCTCTAGCCTTAGCTCTATTGGCCAATCCTCTAGCCGCATTCGCTGGCTGACCGCCCCGGTCTAGGATTGTGTAATTCCCATCCCTATCTATTTGAGCAATTACGTGTCCCGCAGGTGCACGAGCATCTACGGAATCTACTCCCGTAAGAGGCATAGTATTGCCATCAGGGTCTATTTGAACTCTTCGAAGTCCTGCTTCTTTTTCTTGGGCTACCCGATTGATGGCTTCCTGACTTGCTGAGCTTTCACCAGAAGCATTATTGGTTATCTCTTGGTCGCCTGTATTGAGATTCGTCTTAGTTCTAGGCGCTTTTATCGTATAGACTGGGTTTTTAGGGCTATCGCTAACTATACGGCCCCGTTCAGTGGTCTCAGCATTCGGGTTCTTTTCTACAGTCCATCCTCTGCGAACCAATTTCTCAAAATCCGAGGCTTCTTGAGGACTTACACTTATATCACTAATTAAATGGTTGCCTTGAGATGTAGCCGCATGGGCCATAGTCTCTAATCTATCGGTGCCTTCTTTTCCTGCATCATGATAAGTGACTTTAATATCTCCAGACCCGGACTCCACAGCATGGGTTTCTCCATTTGGAGAACTAGCCATGTGTGCGCCCTCTCCATCTGTACTGTATGAAGCAGGAGATTTCCTGTTTTCCGCAGCTACACCTTCTGCAGCTTTAGCTACTTGCTTAGTCTTTGAACTAGTCACCAGATCATCTACAGACTGAATACCTGTAGGGCTGGTGATTTTCTTTATGGTGTCTTCGAATCTAGGAGCAGAGAACGGAGTCTCCTTCGGAATATGCTCATGCATGGCATTAGCAGCTTCGTTGGTCTCATTCTTAAGAGTCTCAATTCGCTTAGTAGCACCTTCTTGAATAGCTTCTCCCGCTGCAGTAGGCGTAGCCTGCCTCTGCTGCATATCTGGGGCCAATTTCTTCGTAATATTGGACACAGACTCTTCAACTTGTTTATTCAATCCCGCCCCACGAGTCTCTGCTAAAGGACCCCCTCCAGGTATCTTTGCACCAAGTGATTCTGTGTTTCGTAAAGCCTTGTTTTCAGATGCTTGCCCGGCAGACAGTTTAATTCCAGCATTTTCGGCGTTGTTCAGGTTTTCCTGCATAGTAGCAGCCCCTTCGTTGCCACCACGAACCAAAGCTCGGGTAGCACCTGCCAAAGCTGAAGGAGCAAATGGGGATAATCCCGCTGCGAACTGAGCTACAGGACCTCCCCCCATTTCGGCTGCTGTCTGAGAAGCAGCGCCAGAGGCAGTTACAGGCGCTATAGATTCAAGAGCTGCTTCGGGGCCTGCCAGCAATGCAGATGGAGCTGCCTCAATACCTTTACCTACTATACGCTCGATAGCCCCCTGATTTTTAGGCCGCAGGGACGGAAGATGCTTTTCGAGTCTATCTGCCAGTTTCTCAGCTACCATGTGCTCCATGGGATGAGGCTCATCCTCCACTCCTTCAGGATGAAAAGCTGTATCCCAGATTTCCCCGGGAATAGCGGCAATGTCGCCAATACCTTCAATGATATTACGAGGAAGCTGTTTAGCTATATTTGAACCTATTTGGCCAAGTTCTTGGGTAACAGGCGCAGACTCGGTAGGTTTAGAGGTAGCTCCAAGACTATCCGAGCCACTCCAGTCTGTGCCACCCTCATGTCCGAGGTCGGATAGAAGACTGTTTACAGCTTGAGCTGGTTCAGTTTTAGTGGCAGAAGTATCTCCACCGATATCGTCAAGTAGTGCCATTACGCGGTTTTCCAACAATATGACCGAGAAAAATCACAAGAATATTCGGCGTTCAAAGCCCCAGAATCCATTACTTTGCGAGTAGTGGGAGGCGATACGCCTGTACTGGCGATAAATAGAATAGCGAGTAAGAAAGCTTTCATTATTTAATGGTAGCTCCAGACGAGGTCAATTTATCTTGTAGTATGGCCAAAGGGATACCTAATTTAGCAGCAGCAGAACTTACTTCGGTTGCAGAGTAAGATTTACCGTTCACCTTTGAGAAATCTGGCATTCCCTTTGGATGCAGAATACTAAGAGTACTGTCTACGAGATCTTGCTTAGGGAACTTCTCCCGGTAGTCTGTGTCGAAATTAGCTACCGATTTTCCGGCCTGAAGCAAATGACTGGCTACCTTGGATTTCTCCATAGTGTACTTGGCATCAGATGCCTGCCACTGAAGCATTTGCTGGATGGCAGATTTAGTAAGATTAGGATTAGCTGCAAGCTTTTCCATGATAAGTCTGGACTCGTATGCACCTAAACGTACCTGAGCCCCCTCACTGTGAAACTGCTGCAGAAGGTCATTCATCTCTGAAGCATTCAATACTTTACTGAGAATCTGATACGCACCTGCTTGGCCAGAAGGAGTTCCTGTCCAGTTCTCTAGGACCGTACGGAGCTGAGCATATTCATGTGAACCTGGACCTAACGTAAGGCCGGGAGTAGCCAGAAGAGTATTAATCCTTTTAATCTGAGCCACGCTGTCCTGCGCACGGGAAAACTCTGTATTCGTATTCTTAGCCAAATCCTCTGCCTGTTTTCTATAGATGTCCCTCTGTTTCTGATCATCCGAGTTAAGTTTCTGATTGCTCTTGATCTGAGGGAAAGCAGACGGCTGCTGTTTCACGAAATCCGACTGTTCAGCACTAAGGCCAGGAATAGGAGGACCTCCCTGAGAGCTGGGAGTGTTCCTTGCTTGCTCGGGAGTCATGTGCTTGACAGGACCTGCACCTGACGCATTGGCGGGAGCTTGGGCGGGAGTTTCCGCTTGAGCAGAGCCCCCAGAAGAACCACTAGGCGGCGGTACAGAGAATTTAATAGATTTGTTATTGGTAAGATCGCCATAGCTTTTGATGCCGAGATCTTTAGGTTTAACAGTAGTATCTCTATTATCGATTGTCACTGTCTGCGGAGTATTGCTCCACTTGCCAATATCTATCTGTTCACCGACAGTAGGTCCAGCCTTCGGGGCAAATACGGGAAATTTAGTATCCTTATCCCGAATCTCATCTCCTATGACTTCAGTCCCTCTTCCCGTGTATTGATGAGAATACTTGGCAGCAGCTTGAATGGCCGTTCTAGCCATAGCGTCTTTCTCTTCAGGAGATTTATCCTGCATAGAAGCTATAGCTTTACCTACGTTGTTCAAGTATGAGCCGGGGTGAGTAGTGGTTAAAAGAGTCTGTAAACCAGCACCAGAACCGGATAGAGCTGAAGCAGTTTGGAAGATATCGTTTGCTTCGTTCTGGTTCTTGGAAGTCTGGGCAGCTACGAGGGTTTTCCTCATCTCTTCTGCCCTGGCTGCTTCTGCCGGGTTCACCCAAGCTGTGGCATTAATATATTGCTGTATGCCAGGAGGTCCCATAGGATTAACGTACATCTTCTTGTTGAGAGAAGATGCCACTCCAGTTTCACTGGGATCGCCAGCAGGAGTTTCCCCTGATTGCTCGTCTTGCCCATTAGGAAGATTCTTCAGAGACTCCATAGCTTGACGGATCATCTGGACTTCGAATGCAGCTTTCTGGGTCTGCATTTGAGTAAGACCTGTCTGCGCCCCGACTAAACCAGTCTGAGCCCCTGTCAATTTTGTATTAGCCTGAGTATTTTCTATGTTGGCTTGATTCCGAGGAAAAGCCGTCATTAGATTGCCAAATTCAGGTATAGATTGTGCTGAAATATCTGCCATAGTGTATCTCTAGTATTTAGTGCCCGAGCGGCTGTTAGGTCTTGCTACTGCTGCTCCAGTGCCTGAAGTTGTTGGGAAGCTAATACCGTATTTATCGAGGATCGCTTGGGCCTCAGGTCCATTAACTTTATCCTGCCCAACCATACCCAGAAGCTGGCTAACTGCATTCCAGTAATTGCCTACTTGCTGAGGAGATGCATTAGGTCCAGGTTTCCCTTGCTGTAGACTAGTTTCTATTCCTGCCCAGTAACTCTTATGAAGATCTACGGGATTTCTACGATTCCCATAGAGTGCGGCCGCTAATGGAAGGGCTACTGCCAAAGTTCCACCAGCAACAGGCCCTAATGTAGCTCCTGCGGCAGCGCCTCCTCCAGCACTTCCTCCTGCAGCAGCACCTGCCCCTGCTCCGGCACCAGCACCGGCCCCTGCAGCTCCCGCGTCTATTGCTGCCTGAACACTGGGTAGAACCGCAACATCAGCTCCGGTGCCTATAGAGGCTAAGGCCGGGGCGCCTCCTGCCAATACACTGGCCCCTCCTGCAGCACTTCCTACTCCGCTACTCCCAGCGGCTTGCCCGCCAGCGCTAGAAAAATCCCCACCTAGATCGGTCAGTCCACTAAAATCTGTACTACCTAAGTACGCATCATCCGCTGCGTACATGGACGATACGTCTCCAGCCGACATTCCTCCGCCAAATAGCGATTGATAGCCGTTGTAGAGATTCTTTCCAGTCTTATAGTCGTTGAGTAAATTCGAGACTATTCCAGATTGATTGGCCGCACCGCCAGCACGAGCATTACCTTGGTTCTGCTGCAACTGACTGATATTCGAGCCAATACCGTATATATTGTTCCCCAGACTTGAATTACCTTGAGCACCCAGTCCGGCAGCTTGCATTAGCTGACTGATATAATTATTGTAATTTTGAGAGGCATACCCAGTATTGTACTGAGACAGCATAGCCAGCGTATTTGGAGTATAGAGACTCCCATTAGCGGCTGCAGTTCTCTGTATTGCCTGGTTGCCTTGGTCTTGGGCAAACTTAAATCCGGGAGAATTATTGAAAGCCGAATAGTCAGGAGTTCCTGTTAAGCCAAGTTGCTTAGCAAGAGATGCGTCTGCTCCGGTACCCAATGCTCTCTGAGTTCCATAAATATCAGTAAGCTGCCCCTGCAGTCCTGTCTGAGTATTTATGGCATTCTGTTCTGCTTGGGTTAGGGCATTGGTTGCATTTTTATTGCCAAAGTAGTTATTAGCTAGATTTGCTCCAGCTCCTATAACTTGTGCCCAACCGTCCCAACCTGATTGACTATCAGCCATAATTAATTACCCTTTGACCTGTTGATAGACGTGCATACCGCCCAATCCGAGCATTCCGCCCGTTAAAGTGAACAGTTCATTGCCATCTAATAGCGGTATGTGGGCTCCAAAAGAATTTGCCCAGGGGACCAGTACGAAGTTGTTAAAATATGCTAGCACGCACACCCAACCTAGGCCCCCGCGCCAATGCTGCAGAGGATCACTAGATGCTGCCTCTGCCTTATCGATATCTGTCTGAGCTTGGATCTGGGAAAGCACAGCAGCGAGCTGTGCTTTCTCAAGTTCCGTCTTATCAGGCCAAATTTTGTCGGCTAAGCCTTTTAGGGCAGTGAGTCCTGCACCAATTCCTGTGATATCTAAACCCATATTTCACCTATAACCAAGAGAATAGCCGACAGATTAAATTACACCACCGACAAGTTCGTAGGCGCCATCGGCACCGCGAGAACGGGAAACGTCACCGGCGACGTAAAGTCGCTCGTATTTCCCTCCTTATTTGTGATAGCAATTGCTACCGTGTGATTTCCAGATTTGAGCGTAGACCACGCAGCGAGCGTACTAAGATCAAAACTGTTAATCTCACTAGATGCGGGAACATCTACAGCAGGACTGCCATCCAAAGAGATCTCTACTGCCGCAAAATCCGTTGGGTCGAAGGCCGTGCCATCGGTATTAGCAGTAGGATTAGTCCAATTAATCGTGTGTACTTGAGTCGTCATAGTTTTTCCTGGGCCGGGTATTGGCCAGTCAGTAGGTAGCCGGCTATTCGCTCTGATCGAGTTTTTCCGACTTGTTTAGCCCAGAGGCTCTTTAAGAGATCGTCGTGGGCTGCCTGCCAGTCTTTATTCCCTATATCAAGCCTGGTCTTGTAAAACTTTATCCATCTACCAGCCATATTAAATTCGAGTTCTATGACTGCATTCTTTCTGCAAGGAGTATCCAAGCTTGGCCACTCTACAAGGTGCATGCACCTCGCTTGCGCTTGTTCCAGATCTTCCTCAAGATAGCTATCTGCCTGTTCCTGAGTAATTGTATGATCGGCCCAACTAATAGTCTGATTCGGAAGAAGATGTCCATACCCTATCGTCCAGTACCCGAGAGAGTCTTTGTATGCTTTTAAACGATCTCCCTCGGCTTGCTTAATATCTTTTACTAGTCTGGCGTCCACAGACTAGCCCTTTCGCTTAAACTTGTAGTAGATTGTCACCAATCCTGCTACTATAGCTACTATATACGACAGAGCCGCAAGAGCCGGTTCTGCTTCCACCAATAGTTCCATAAGTTTTCCAAACCCCAAAGCAATAGCAGTCAGAGCCAAGGACAGATCGGAAGTAAGAGGAGTGTGACTCATATCTCTACTCCGCATTTTCCAGCGGTAGAGCAGCATGCTTAGCTATCTCTACTTGAGCTAGTCTATTTATCTCGTTCTGGACGTATTGGTGTGCTTCGCACCAAGCGTAGGCTTCACTTCCTGTAGCCGGAGAACGTTCTAAGAATTTCAAGATGTTACCTAAGATTTGAATATTCATGCTTCCTCACCATGCAGGGATTGATCTGACTGTACCGTTATCATTGATCTTTATCCATTTCGTAGGATTTCCGGCTGCCGGGGCATTCGTGAGAGTCCCAGTAGCTGCACCGGAATTATTAGTCAGAGCCGCTAACGTGAATAGAAGAGTTCCGTTAGGAGCTACGAAAGTTTCACCGTCTCCGCGAACTTTGAAATAATCTGTGGTATTAGCTGCGTTAACTATTCGAATCGAGTAGTCAGTAGAAGAAGTACCAGCCTGAACTCGATGACCAAAGGATTGGTTGGCAGTATTAGGGGCTACCAGAGTAGCTGTATCGTTATTGGCAAGACCAGTTACCGCAAAGGCAGTACCACTACTTGGGGCCGGAATAACTACATTTCCAGTAGCATTCCATTTAAGTACCGCAGTACCTAAAGTAGTATTGGTTGTACCTGTAGCTAAAGACCAGTTATTGCTGGAATCATTCTGGATGAATCCAAAATTTGATCCGGAAGAATTGAGTACAAAAGACGGAATTCCATTACGTACCGAGAATACTCCTCCGGAGGTAAGAATTACCATTTGCTCCGTGAGAGTAGGACCTCCGCCAGTAGAAGCCCAGATTTCTAATTGTCCGCCAGACTCTTGTATGTAATGGCCTGTGGTATTAGTAGTATCATTCAGGAATATATTAGGACCTTGAGCGGCTTGGTTAATAGTACTTCCTGCTCGGGTGACCTTAATATCCGCACCTCCCGTACTTCCGGGAAGTCCAGATGCCACTATCATGGCTATGCCTGAGTTATTACCAGTAACTGTGAGGCTGCTTCCGCTGCTCGGAGCTGTAGTAGTAATAGCCTGAGTATTGGCTATGGTAATCGCATTGGTCGTAGCATTGTCCGTTATGCCGCGAGAAGTGAAAGCTGCTCCGGTAACGGTTAGGCCCAGATTAGCAGTGACCAAAGCACTGAATGTATGAGCACCAGTCCAAGTAGGAGTAATGGATTGACTTAGAGCAGGGGCTCCGTCCGATCTCATGAACGTAGTAGCTACGCCATTGACCGCAGAAAGTCCTACTGATGCCGTAGGATTAGCTCCACTGGATACAGGAGGTACAGCCCAAGTAGCATCAGCTCTAAGGAAGTTGGTAGTACCGCCCCCGCTGGCAGGAGCTGCGCCCGATAAAGTAGAAGTAAATACGTTTACTAGAGCAGTGAGCTGGGCCTGAGTGAGAGCTACGGCTGCAGCCGATACACCACTTACATTTCCCAGGACCGTATTGTTCGGAATAGCCGCAGATCCGGAAGGAATATTCCAAGTACCGTCTGCTCTTAGGAAGTTTACAGTTCCTCCGCCACTAGCGGGGACTGCGCCGGATAGAGTCGAAGTGAATAGGTTGACTATAGCAGTTAATTGAGCCTGAGAAATAGCCGTAGGTACTGCCGTCACTCCACTCACATTGCCCATTACCGTATTATTGGCAATTGGACTGGGGGATATGGTTACTCCCGTGCTACCCGTTCCGGTAGTACTATTTCCACTAACATTGCCGGAAATAGTGATACCTGTACCTGTGGCATTTCTAATATCCGCATTCACCAAGAAATTATTGATGAATAGCCGGAACCACTGCCTATCCCATTTTTCAGGGATATTAGTGACAGCAGGGGCCGATATGCCTTGTTTTACAGGTAGAATAGGCATCTTACCATTTACACATTTCTACATCTGTCGTTATATTGACAGTGAAAGTAGGAGTAGGATCGCTAGTAGAGAATTTGTATACTCTATTTCTAGTCTGGCCTAGATTGAACCAGATAACTCGAACGAAGAAACTTCCCGTAGATCCTAAATTCCTTAGAGGAAAGCCTCGGAAGGTATTACCAGAATCATCAGATACGTACAGAGAAAGCACAGCACCCGTGAATCCGCCTTCTCCAGTAGAAATTACTAGTTCTAGGCGACGGTTGACTATTCGATTGTGTTCACTGTAGATAGGTTGAGTGGTGAAGCTAGCTACCAGAGTATTTCCGAATTCTGTGAATACGGAAGTATCCAAGTACCCAATCTTTCCGCTCTGACTATCTCCTACAAACTGCTTTCCGTAGGCGTTAACGTAAGACAATGCTCTCCAATACCCTAGATTATACGATTCAATCTCAAACCATTCCGAGGTAAGACAATCGTAGGCTATAGTTCGAAAGGCCGCCGGCATGACAAATACCCAAACAGGATGTCCTGCAACATTCGGAGTGAGAGCGTAGGAGCCTTGAAGGTTGGCATGCTCCAATATAGCCTCAATGCCACTATTGGATATTCTCTGAGGAGTTTGTCCGTTCTTACGTCGTACTGTTTTGTCGTTAGCTACCCAGATTAAGGTTTGATCCTGAGTTGCTACGGAATAGCCGGCTTGAGGATGACACCCCATTTCCATAAAGGTCTGAGGGGCGGTAGAAAAAGGAGTTCCTACTGGATTGCCTACGTTTATGTATCCCTCAGAAGTCAAAGTACCAAAATTGGTTATTTCCCTATGCTCAACCCCTATACCTACGAATAGATCTGTGCCGAATTCTCGGGGAAAAGAAGCATTAGTCGTAAAGGTAATCTGATTTTGACCCGAAATTACCTGTCCGTCATCGTTGTAGAACAATCGGCCATTCGAGGCTAGGAAAACTATGTAGCTATCTAGAAATTTACAATCAATAGCCCCGTACGTAGTAAACAGAGAACCTGCAAGGGGTAAAAAAGCAGCTTGACCAGATGCATTGGGGCAATACGTCCAAGCATACGTAGTATTAGGGACCAGAATTACCAGACAGGCGGTATTATCCGTCATTCTGACGAAAGTAGAGCCTACTATACCTGTGCCCAATTGTGTGAGAGTTCCTACTGAATCTACTTTGTATAAAGTAGGACCAATTACGGCGTACAGAACTCCTTGCATTGTCCACAACCCACGAACAGGATCATTAGTCCCATTGGTTGCAAATTGGGTGATACCAGCCCATCTACGTAAATAAGCCGGAACAGACTCCTGAGAGGGATTTCCCGACTTTAACTCTGCCAATACCGAATCCTGCGGAGAGGGCTCGCTCATGACATTCACTAGTCGTTTGCAAGATGCCGTAGGGTCTGCAGCTACGTAAGAACCTACCGGCAATGGTATGGACATCGTCATATTAAATTAGATCCAATTTGGGCCGCCCCACGGTCCGCCTTGAGGACGGGGGAACTCACTGAAATCAGCCTCGCTATACTGCAGTGAGCGCTTTACCAATTGAGTTTTAGCAGTCTGAATATCGTCCAGAAGTGCTGGATTCTGAATTATAATTCCGTAATGACTTGCCAACTGTCTAGCAAGCAACAGCTTCACTCCGTGGACATCTTGGTCTCTCAGAGGCGCCGTAGCAGAAAGGCTCGTCTGCTTGAACCATCCAAGTCGTAGGCCATCTGCTGCTTCGTTAAGCAAATAGTCATTGAGTACCGTAAGCCCAACCTGCCCCTGCTCGTTGCTGGGGCTCGAGTTTTCATCGATAACCCCTATTTTCTGGTATGAAAAAGTAATAATTTCTAGATTAGTTGCCATACGCCGCTATTAGCTCCGGGTTTTCAGCAATCTTTTGATTCTTTTCCCAGGCTTCTGGGGTATTCTGTCCCTCAAATCCAGCCTTAGCTTCTTCCTTGAGGGTTTCTGATAGATTTCCACCCCAAGCTTTGCGGCCCCAGTGCTTGAAATTCAAATCTGTTTCTACGTAGATCTTAAATCCTGCAGCACGAATGCGCTCACAGGCAATATAGTCTTCCCCTACTTTATGCTTACCGTAAGGACGAAGATCAAAAAACCAAGGAGATAGTCTAGAAGTCCCGTCATGATCAATTTCGTACCACTCACAATCTTTGACGCATTTTTCAATGACATGGCGCTTCATGCACATGAATCCGCCAGGCACTCTTTCCGCCAATTGCAACCCTTTGACAACGGGGCCTAGAGCAGTGTACGGATAGATTGGGTTATTCTCATTCTTAGTGGTGTATATTCCACAAACTACATCCAAATTTCTATTGACCAATTTGGCTATTGAGTCAGGAGTAAATCCTAGATCATCATCAATCCAGAATAAATGCGTGTAAGGTTTACTGAGGAACTCTGCCACCAACCAATTTCGAGCATATTCGACGAGACTGAACCCTGCGGCTGTGCGGGGCTCAAGCCATATATTTTGTAGTGCACAATGGGCTCCTGCGAGACAGAGGGCTGAAGAATACTCCACGCAGACCGTTCCGGTATAGCTAGGGGTAGCAAGCATCACATAAGCTTTTGGCTTGGCCATATATTCTCTTAGTAGGGGCGGGATTTCTCTCTATCCCGCGAAGTCACGGTCCCCGAGATGAGGTTCCTAAAGTCTAGGTTCCGTTACCTAGGCCAGTCTTGAGAAGGGAGACTGGCAAGACCCTAGATACGTTTAGCTAATGCTTTATTCAATAGTTCTGTAGGATTTTCAGGTTCTGTAGAATTACTCCCGCCGGGCTGCCGAAGCATATACCTGTGAAAATTACCGGGATATATGGCGGGCTTACCTTCTGAGGCAGCACCGGGACCAGAGTTGTGGGCGACATCAATATCCGGTACAAGCCAGATCTCTCCTCCAATATCGGTCCAGTTTCTACTGAAAGCATAATCTTCTCCCCACCAAATCCTTTTATGTGCCCCGTGATTGAACAGATCTACGCTGGGATTACTGTGCTCTCCGAAGCAAAGTTCTGGATAGGATTCCATGAAAAAATTAACGGCTCCCCGAGTAACTTTTAGGAAGCCCCCAGGAATAGCCGTTGCTTTAATTGCTCCGTCTGATTCCCGTACAAAAGGACGGCCAAAGGGACCAGGAGCAAGGTTCCCCATGTATTCTTCTTCCTCTTTCTTGAAACGGTAAGTTCCAGCAACTACTTCCCCTTCGGTCTCAATGACTTTCAGTAAGTCTCCAGGAGACCAACTGAGATCTGAATCAAGAAAGAAGGCAACCGTAGCTTTAGCATCGAGCGCTTTTCTGAGCATAGAGGCCCGAGCAGCACTGATATACGGATTACCTATTTCGCTAACTATGCCATGCTCCCATCCTGCCTTCTCCAGAAGGGGAACTTCGTCTTTAATCGACTCCAGAGTCGCCGGATGAGGCTTGAAGGGAAAGGTCGGTAGACAGATTACCACTTTCTTTTTCTCGGTCACTCTTCACTCCAAAACCATATAAATTGTAAGCGTAGGGGCCAGACAGCCTCTCTACAACAACATTAGAAAAACCAGCATCTTCGAGGGCTTGCCTCAAAGTAGCTTGAACAAATCCGCCCTTATGGGCCATAGCAGGAGAATTCTTGAGCCATTTCTCCCATCCGTAGTACATATCAAAACCAGTTACTGGTCCGGATGCAGCTACATATAAAACTTCTTTAGTAGGTTGAACTCCTTCAAGGTCGGGTACAAAAAGAATTACTGATCCACCTGGCTTAAGAACTCGTAGCCACCCTTCTAGGCAAGGCTTTACTTCATGAGGCCAAAGATGCTCCAGAGCATGAGAGGAAAATACAGCATCAAAAGGACCTATATTTTCCGGCAATTCAGCCATATTGGCTAAAATGTCTGGCTCTGTTTCAGGATCAATATCTACTTTAATTTCTTTACAGTGCTGCATGTAGAACGGTAGCGGAGATCCGCCAGCACCACAGTGCAATACTAGTTTTTGCATATTTTAAGATTGCCGGGGCACTGACGCCCCGGCTTTCCTTTTTGTTTCTCTTATCCGTGGAACGGGTATACCGCCCCTTGGGCGTTAGCTGATCGACCAGAGGCCATAAGCCGCAAGAGTGTTCATCACTTCCTGCAAACTCGTGACTACCTGATTGAAAGCAGCCGTACTGACACTGATCGTGCCAGTAGCGGTAGAGAGATTTGACGTACGCTGGACCGAAGTCGAAGCGCGCTGTGCAACGGGCGTAGTCCCGTAGAACACAATCTTGGAGTTGGCTGGAATTGAAACACCATCCGAACTCCCGTCACCAAGCTGATTAACTGCCATTGTAGTATTCCTCTAATTAGGCCGGGAGCTGAATCAAGCGAACCGCGAGTTCGGGGTACGCAAGAACTTCACCGGAAATGGTGTCGATACGAGCCGGGAGAAGGTCGTTATTCGGGTCCCACTGCTGGGCAAACCGGATATTGTAGCCTTCGAACGATTCCTGGGCCGTGAACTTCACCAACTGAGACAGGTCCAGCATCGGCGGATTCGCGAACACGATCGCATCTCGATACCAAGCCAGAGACTGTTTAACGGTAGCACCGGAGATATTCGCCACAGCGGCACCCATAACCGTGATAACCGCAGCCGCTGCCGGCTGAGCACTCACGTTCTGGTATGCACCACCGTAGATAATTCCGGGGCTGATGCTGACGGTGATTCCGCCCGAGGTATCGGAAACAGTCGAGTTGACCACGAACTGCTTAAGACGACCGAGCGAAGTCTTCGATTCCGGATCAACGTCGTTGACACCCGAGATCGTGATGACATCACCAGCAGTCAAAGTCGTAGCACCCGAGTTCCAGCCCGAGGTCACCAGAGCGGTAGAGCTGATAAAGGCATTGCCCGTACCCGCATTACCCTGGCCAGCACCCGAGACCGTAGGAGTCGAAGAAGCCACAACACCGACCGTATGCGCCGGAAGCTTGGTATTACGGAAAGCCACGAAGCCCGCGACCTTATCCGCAATCACACCTTCCAACCACTGGTCAGAGATGCTCGCCTCAGGATTGAACAGACCCTTGTTGTCAAGGATAAACTCATAAGCCGCCTGAGGGTTAGCAGTCAGAGTCCGACGATCATCTTCCGGAGCCAGAGCTTCCGTGAGAAAACGCTCAGCCTGGAGGACGGTCTGGAAACTGACAGGAGTGTTGTACGCACCCACGAACTTCGGAACCGAGTTCACGAGGTTTGCAACGTCAACCTCAAGCAAAGCAGCAACCTTAGCCATTGCTGGCTCCAGAACCTGCTCTTCGAAGTTGTTCAACTGCATCGCCCGCTCAACGGACGTGAAGTTGATGTCCACACCGCGCTGATTGGTAACGTTCAGAGTCGCATATCGCTGAACCGAATTCTCAGCAGACATGGTAGCGCCGGTACGACCGACGTACTGGAAGGGCAGCCGGATACTGAGCTGCTGACCGAGGATAACCCCATTAATGGGACCTGGCAGAAGACTCTGGTAGTCACGGTTAGTCCGCCCCGTCATATTGGCCTTAGCGTGCAGGAGGACGAGAGCCTTCCGTGCAACCCATTGGGCCGTAAGGAGTGAATTAGCCATATTTAATTAACCTTAAAATTTTCCTTTAACGCATCGCATTGCGCATCTTTATTCGCGCCTGCTTCTCTGCGATTTTCCGATTCCTCTCAGTTGCTACCCATTCATCCATAGTCATGATGCTCTCAGGTTTACTGACAACACCCGAACTCGATGATACGGGCTTCGGAGGAGGCGGAGCCTTTGTCACTTTAGCCGGAGCTTTTGTGACTTTTGACGGTTCTTTTTGCGCATTAACAGCATCGGCCTTAGCGCGTACGAGTTGTTCCTCAAGCCGTCCAATTGCAGCAGACTGGGAAGCTGCGTCCATCCTGGCAATCCTCACAGCCAAGTCCGGATTTTTACCGAGATGGTAAATAATGTCCGGGCCATTGTCTGATCGAACCACTACCCTGGCGGCATCTGGTGCCAACTGGGGAAGTGCAGGATTTGAAATAACTACGTCAAAATCCGGAGCCGTTTTACGGAACTCCGCTGTACGATTTTCGAATGCTTGGCGAGTAGCTACTTCGCTTTGGCGACTCTCAATCTGTTTTACAGCCGATTCGACTCGTTTTTCGACTTGCTTCTGAATCCATTCAGTCTGCATTTTGGTAAGCTTGACTGGATCGTACTCAGCACTCTCAAGCGTAGGAGCAGTATCATCTACAACTGTGTCCTGATGGGCGGGTTGCGATTCCGCCACCGGCTTAGCCGGAGCCTTACGCATCTCATCGACCTGAGTTAAGAGATATTCTCCGTACTTTCGAAGTGCATTACGTTCTGCAACCAATTCTTCGATACGCTCCTGAGCCCTACTGCGAGGCTTGCCGTCTGCAAGATCCTCTGGATCGGGGTCTTTTTCGCCTTCAGGAGTGGCGTCTGTGGCAGCTACCGACTCTGCCTGGTTTTCGGTAGTAGAACCGTCGTCGCCCTGTGCGGCGGGCTCCGTAACATCCTCAGGTGACGGGTCTGAGGAGGCTTCCGCTTTAGCCTGCGGATCGGCTTCAGGATTCAATACATCCTTGGTATCTCGGGGACTCCAAGGATCATGGTTAGGGTCCATAACTGGAGTTTGGGTTTCATAAGTCTTCAAATCATCTCGGCTAAATGCCATACTAGTCTCCTATACATAGTTTTACGAACTAAGAAACGGTGGTTATTTGGCTGGTTTAGCCTTCTTTGGTTTAGCCGCTGCTACTGCTTTGGCTTGGGCTATTTTAACTTGTCCAAGTTCATGGGCATGCTTCTTGGCTTGCTCATGTTTCTCGTGGGTACGTCGCATCTCAGCCTCATGAGCATGCTGTTTCCGAGTTTCCTCAGCTACATGGGCATGATGACCGTGAATCAAATCTTGCTGATGCTGCTGGGTCTGTTGGGCAAGGTCCTGGAGACCTTGTACAGATTTCTGTTGATTGTCCAGCTCATCAGCATCGGCCTCTGCCTTCTGGGCTAGCTGTGCACTTCCTAGTTCACTTCCAGCTTTCAGGTTAGCCAAGTGCTTTCCAGCAACCTCATAGGTCATCTTATTAGTGATGAGAGGAATCATCTCAGCCTTATGCTGCTGAATTACCGCTGAAGCAGCATCCCGCTGGGCCAGAGCCGTTTCCCTTTGGAGCTGTGCTTGCATCAACTGCTCTTGGGGATTTGGTTTCGGAGGAGGCATATTCTTTGCTTCTTCGTCTGTAGGCTTAATGATGCCCTGCTGGATTAACGGAATTCTAAGACGACGAGTAAGTTCATCGGCATCCGGCAGATCAATATTTTTAGCTAGAAGATCGGGCGCAATCTGAGCAATCATCGGGATTGCATCTGCTGCATCGATCATCGTAGCCAAAGCTTCTTGTCGGGCTGTCTGGTAATTCGGGCCTATCGTAACCTTACAGCTATAGGCACCCTTCTTGAGATCATGGAGAATGTCGCCACTTTCAGGATCTTCCTGATTAATGGCTACCATTTTCTCGATTTCATCGTTGCCTACGATGCGGACGATACGCTCAGAATCATAGATAGTAGGAATTATATCGAGACCTATTTCCCAAGTTAATTGGAGGGCGTCCCCGTATCCGTCTATGAACTCGAAACTGCCAAGATCGGACCTACGGGTATGCTGGATCAGAGCTTTACCCGATACTCTATTCATATCTTCAGCATTGCCGATAGCAGGATCAAAATAACCAGTAGTGGCTTGAATGTCCTGAGCTGCTTGCTGAGCCAGCGCCAGAGAGCCCTGAGGCATATCTATGGGAGCATTGCGGATAGGTAAAGCTTCTGGGGCATTCTTATCTACGTTGTACGGCAAGTACGGACGAGAGGCAGTATTGCTCTGAGCCCATTCCTGCTCGTACCCCTTTATCATGTTCTCAGTGACAAGATACGGGGCTTTTGGAATGAGAGCTGACCGCTCGATCATATCGCAAACACGACTATTGTACGTGCGTTGGGCGTCCTTGGCGTGCCGGATTAAGCTTTGGAGTTTCTTACGTCCCTCAATATTGATGTATCGGCCTGGGACTCGTACAACGGGGATTCGCTTCCAATCGTAGAAGATAGGACCCTCTAGGACTTGGCTACCATCGCATTTGCACCACATTACTCGCCATTTAAGGACTTTACGAGTACGTACTATGCGCTTAACTTGATCTTGGCCCAGACCTTGGGCCTGATACTCCTCATCAGCCTTCTTAATCTCTGGCGTGAGATCTTCAATAGATCCATCTGAGAAAAGAACGATTTCCTTTTCGAAAGGAACTCGCTCCATGTACTCTACGACTCGGACTTCTTTGTCAGTAAACCAGCCGTAGGAATCCCGTGAAATCTGAAAACTAACCTCGGACTCGGAGTTCGGGAATAAGGATCTATACTTTTCTTTGGATAGACGCTCACCGATAAGACACCACATAGCATCGCCAGCACATGCATCAGAGCACTCCGGGTCCCAGATAACAGTCTGGGGATTTGGGATATCTTTTATTCGAAGGACTTGATCGAAAGAATCTTCGGAGGCATACTCAGGCATCAGCCTCCAAGCACCAAACCCTCCTGCAACTGCGAATTTGTACTGGTTTTTATAGATGGGATCTGCTCTAGACTCATCTTCAATACTTCGCATGAGCCCTGCAAGGACTTCTGCAGTCGCTTCATTTGCAGCACCGTTAGTTGGCCGGACTTTGCCAGCCGGACGAGTTTGCCGCATATCGGCGACAACGATGTTGACAGGCCCGATAACTCGATTAAAAGTGTAGTTGGGCTTTCCACGTCGTGCCTCTAGGACTACGGGGTCCCATTGACCCATAGATTCCGAATTATAAACAAAGTTTAAATCCTCAGAGTGCATCCTTCGATTCTCTTCGAACGCACCTACTCCATCATCGTATCTATTACGAATACGACTTAAGAGATCTTCCAGATCCAAAGTATCATCTGAATCCGTCTCTACCCTTTTCTCAGAAGAAGGGACGGGAAAGAGATTAGGAGGAGTTTTATCCATTTTATGTGGGGACTTCTTGGACTACAATCCTACGATCTTCGCCTACCCATACATCTACACTAGTGCCTGGTTTAAGATAGCCGTCCACTGAGGCTGTCCAAGTCTTTTTCTTTGTCTTGGGGTCAATCTCAGCAACCTCAGGAGTAACCTTAAGTTCATTCCGTTGATTCGTATTCTTAATCGTGATATTAGTCGGCATTAACCGCTCCAGAAATTAGGTGGGGACCAATGAAACCAGGGTGTACCAGTAAAGCTAGGCTCTACCTTTGCTCGATCCAAGCCACTCATTACGAGATAGCGGAGAGCATCCATTAAGTGATCGTTCTTTTTAACTACTTGACCTTTTTCATCCCTACGATAGAGCCTGTACTCGGATATCGTATTTGCACAACTTTTGAAGACCTTGAGTCTGCCTTGACTAAGCATCTCCCAGACTTTGTAGATACCAGCTTCACGTGCATTTTCAGCTACTTCGAGATCAAGTCCAAGTCCTTGATAAAGTTCCAATAGTCGAGAGCCATCTGTTTGCATTCTTCCTCGGGAAGCGGGATCGATAACTCCAGGAATCCACTTACCCCGTTGTGAGATGGCAGCGGTATGGACACTCGGCTCGGCCTGCCCTCTATAATATTCATCGTAAATGTAGAGAGTAGCTGTCTCTCGATCATAGGCACCCCAAAGTGCTGCAGTACGATTCCAGCCTACGTCCATTCCAAAGCTACGCGGCCAGTGCTTAGGGATTTCGAAGCCTTGAATGGTGATGTCGCTCTCTGGTACTTGGTATATTGCTCCAGAGCCAAGTTGAGGAACACCTTTTGTACGGCTATCTCTCTGCCAAGCGGGGATGCTTGAGAGGATTGCTTTCTTAAGTTCTTCTGGTAAATGCGGGACATCTTCCCATTCCACGAATGTACATGCTTTGGACATTAGTTGAGTTTCTTGGCGAAGTCTTCTGGGGCTGGCATGTATTCAGGCATGAAGCTGAGCATCAGATCGGTGAGGCCCATAAGAGGAGTGGCGGTAACGTATATAATACCGTTAACAGTAAGAGTACGGAGAAGGCACTCAGTATAAATATCCATAGGGCATTCTTCATCTAGGTGTATCACGTGTTGGCTAGTACCTTGGAAGACTTCCCGTCCCTGGTCATAGGACTTGAACTGGATATTGCTGAGTCCACCTGAGACGTGCTTGACGTAGATAGACTCGATGGCATCTGATAGACCATGTTTCGAGGTGTACCTGTGTATAAGTTCCCCAGGTATGAGACCAGTACCGTATTGCTCTGTGTTTCCGTAAGGTCCGACGAGCATCGACTGCATAATATCTCGGACATTCTTCGCAGTATCTCCTGCTGTCCAGGCACTTATAGGCTCATTGAAAGTCTTACCTTCCCACCAATTAGGGTATAGCCCGGTAAGATGAAGAGACATCTCGTACCCACCTGCCAGACTCTTCCCTGATCTATTCCCTCCCGCCAATAACCTTTCATTGTGAATAGCTCCTAGACGGAAATGCTGCATCTGTTTAGGATAGTCAGCTCGAATTTCAGGAGTATTGAAATATTGATCTATCTTTCGGCGGGATTTACGCTTATCCAGCTCTTCTAGAAGCTCAAGAAGCTGTAATTGCTCGTGTTTCGGTAACTGGTGTGCATTCGACTTCAATAACGTCAGGTCGGAGCTTGTTAAGGAGTCGAGAGAGGCGAGCCTGGAGCTGTCGGTCATCTAATTTTTCCGTAACATTCATGTCAACCTTAATATTTTCTCGATATTCAGGCTTTTTGACACTCAGTACCTTGGTTAATAGTTTATCGTTTCCAGCGAGAGCAAGTTGTATAGCCCGCTCTTCGAGGGCGAGATGCGCCAACGGATCGGCTTCCTTAAGACGCTCCGCAAAATGGGAATTCCTGGCAAGTTCTTGGAAATATTCGAACGGAGTGACGCCAATGGAGTCTCTAGCAGTAGCCAGATCGCCAGTATTGATGTAAACTTCGATAATCTTGTCATGTTTTTCTTTAGTCCAGATAAATCCTTCTGAAGAATTCACCTTTTTAACCCCTAAACGCTCTTCCAGGGCTTCGTAAGCTGTCCGAAACGAACCTGAATACGACAGTCGAGCTTCAATTTTGGACTCTTCTATCGAAATTGCTTCGCAAGCTGCCTTGAAATTCTTGTGGTAGGCGTAGGCTTCTAGAAATCTCCGTTCCCAAGCATCTACTTGGGCAGGTTTCTGGACATTGACAATGACTCCACTAGCATTTCCAGTTCCCTTTTTGCCGGTTTTATTATCAATTCCGGTACGTTCACCTATCGTCCCTTTGCCCGCCTTTAGCCGAGTGCAATCAACGCATTTACGAGGATTGCTAGTATAGCGGGGAGCAACATGACCATAGCGACACGGGGTAGCAGAGAAACAATATCCCCAGCCTCGAAACTTGGCTTCTTCGACAGGAACCATCCGAGTAGGCATGTGATTATACAAATCAGGCCCACCAGCCCTATTGATAGGAGCAATAGCTTTAATATCATCTAGAGTCAGCTCAGGATAAAGATTATTCTGTTCCTGGGAGGAAATTTCCGTGTCGATCTGTTCCTGCGACTGTCTGCCAGAGGAGGGATTCGTGAGGTTTTGAGTCATTACTAGTTCCGTAAATAGCCTGTTCCCATATCCAGACTAGTTTTTCACCTTCAAAGTCCCATTCGATTTGGTTTCTTGGACTGAATTCGACGATGTCTCCGACTTTGACTCGCATCGGTCTCGTTTTGCCCGTCTCTGCACCATCCTCAAAATAAAGGGATCGAGCTGTGGTGAGATGTCCTTCTTTGAGATCAAAGCGCACCTTCTTGCGAATCCGTCTTCCGGGACCTACTGCTACTACCACTCCCTTCTGAAGAGTGACGCCGATTACGGCTAGAGTAGGGTGCTCGTACTCGAGTCTCTGTACTAGAACGCGATCCCTTAAGGGTCGTACCGTCTGCGATAGACTCGTCAATCTCTCGTTCAATGTCATTCCAATTAAGCCTCGTCATACGCGAAATCTAGATCTTGTTCTTTAAGGATTCGGATACTTTGACCACTGAGTACACTGTCCATTCCGACGGCGGCCCCAAACGAGACTTTAGTTCCTGCATGAACTGCCACGACCTCTGGGCCGCATGCGACGATCGTACCAGTGAGGCTACGCTTCCAGTCGGGGAGCTTGATTGTGGACTCGACGGGATCTGGGTGGACGGCAACTAATTCACCTATGAGATTCAAAGGGAAAGACATTACGCACCGTTAGGCGTCTGGATTGCGAGCAGCTCAAGTACCGAGACACCTTGGGCGGTACAAGAAGCCGAAGTAACGGTATCGATCCAAGTAGCTGTCATCCAGATTTGGAAGATCTCACTACCTTGCCAATTATGAGTCATGACGAGACGAGAACCTGGGATCTGCAGGGTGTACGTAGAAGCCGCAACTGTCACACTGGTTTGAGGGATTACATTGACAGCATTAGTAATATCATCTACTTGGTATTTAAACGAAGTAGGAACTACCAAATTACCAGCATGATCGAGGAAAGTAAGGTCAATGAATACATCTGCACCCTGATAGGATCTATAATCCACATAGGGTAGAATTGGTTGACCCGATAGACCTCGATTGTTAATTGGCATTTAACTAGACCGGATACTGCTGGTTCGGACGGATATTGACGAAGATCTTGCCGGAGCGGATCTGGCTAACTACGATCATTTTACAATCTTATGGGCGTGCTTGATTACGTGATTAGCCCGACTATGGATCTTCTTGTGCTTAGCATCCGAGATATGCCCTGCTACCCACATACGAGTTGCGTGAAGCTTCTCTTCATGAGCAATCTTCTTAACCTTCATAGCCGGAGTAGGCTCCTTCATCTCGTCGTCAAGTTCACCTACCTGAGTATGCGTACCACCCGTAGTGGCTGCTTCTCCAAGTTTCTTGGGAACTTTAGATTTCTTAGCGGGCTTCTGATATGCCCCCTGAAGCATTACACTTGGCATATTAGTTTTCCTTATGCGCTGAAGCCGACGTTGTCTACGTAGAACTGATTTGGGGAGATGCCCGAACCATCTGCGATAGAGAACTTGAGAATCAGTTTATTGGTCAACCCGAAGTCTGCCAGCGGAATCTTGTACGACCCCCACTGACCCGCGACCGGAGCTGGACCGTACTTCGTGATAGACGTACTGACCGTGGTAATTGGAGTACCATCTGCCACATCTCCTGTAGCCGCAAAGCCGGTAGCAAAGACTGCATTAGCTTTCGTAGGTTTGATGGAATAGAGAAGATACTTGTACGGAGATGTGTCGAAAGCTCCACCCTGAGCAAAGGGCTGATATCCGCCCCAAGGACTCACAACTGGAACTGAGATATCGAACTGACCGGAAAGAGGTTTACCTGCAGTATCTTGATAATTAATAGGACCAGTACCAAATGAGTAGTCTCCCGCCCAATTGAACTGACCATTATAATAAATCCAGAATACACCAGTAGCCGGAGGAGTCGTAGAACCCGTAGATCCTGTACTCGTAGACTGCTGAGGAAGGTACGGCTGAAGGGCCGTAGCAAGAGCCTGAAGATCAATACTGCCCGAAGTCGAAATAGAGAAAGTTGCCATATTAGGTACCTGTAGATCCTTGTCCCGGAGTAATTTCAAACCCCGATGTGCCAGCTACATACGCCGCCGAGGAGATGAAGAAAGTAGTTGAAGGAAGTTCGAGAGTGATAGCTACTCCGCCCGATACTGCGATAGACTGAGCAAAAGCTCCTGCAGAGGGAGCTGCTGAAGAAGTCT
>Ga0247681_1000004_pt1 | contig 61252 bp, 91 predicted proteins | sample CNK22_metaG_FD_182798 | JGI IMG/M metagenome (GOLD analysis project Ga0247681, IMG submission 182798) | Soil microbial communities from Purdue University Martell Research Forest, Indiana, United States - CNK22 | ecosystem: Environmental > Terrestrial > Soil > Temperate forest > Bulk soil... | reverse complement strand
AAACCACGTCGGATTCGGTCGTGATTCGTAATCAGAGAGTTCTGCCACGGTGTTACCTTGTTAGTCTGTACTTTTGTACCTTATACACAGTATTACTCTCTCTATCTCTCTCTTCTCTTGGTGGGGGTAAGAGAAGGTTCAGTGTTTGCGCGCGCGAGTGTAGAGGGTGTCTCCTTACAGGAGACCGACGAAACCTTCCGTGGCGTTCACCTGGGCGCGCACTGTCCCCTGGGGTCACGACTCACCACTTTTTTGCATCGCCAGCAACCCCGCCCGTCGCAGGTACGCTAATCGCAGGTCTTCCTCGGCTTTCTGTGGGGTGGTGTAGGCACGGCGAACCCCTCTGTTACCGCTCCAGAGCGCTCCAGCCGCAAGGTTGTCAAACAGGTCAGGACGAAGTAGGTCGCCAGCCGCAAAACCGACACCTTCTATGTGCCGCGAGTGGCGATACCAGAGCCAACGATCCCGACTGTTTCGCTCGGTCCTGGGAGCCGGGAAGCGATGCAGCCGTACCCAATCCCGATGAAACTCAATCACGACACTGGTAAGCGGTTCCTCGATGTTCGCGTTCTCCTCCAGCCAGTCAGCAAACACGAGGCGATGGTCACTTACATGTGGCTCGGCCGCGATGGCGTTCAGGAAGGCGTACTCCTGCTCGTGCCCCGTCACGAGGTAAGGCGGTCTGTTTCGGTCTGGGTATGCCTGTCTCACCACGGGTTGGCCTCGCTGATCGGTGGCCCCACGACCTTCTCTTCCACCGGCTCCCGCAGCTGCACCAGCACTATCTCCGCGGCTCGCATCGCGTCCTCGGTGCTCTCGTAGTAGTCCCAGTCCCCTGCCCTGTCACCGTGGACGACGCGGCAGTAGTGCAGGCGTGTCGAGTTGTAACCCACGGCGGCCCCGTCTGTGGAGGTGCCTGTCAAGTGCATCTCGACACGCGGATCGTAGGACCAGGAGAGGTGCTCGGTGTCGCTCATGTCCCCTTCTTTTCTGCAGCCAGACGTTCGAGTACGCCCATCATCTCCACGAACGTCAATTCCAGGGTTGCTTTGCCGCCACCTCGCGCGATCACGATGACCCTGTTCTCTTCTGGCCTGGCGATAATCGTGACGCGGTCCAAACGAAACGTCACCTCTTCGATCATCCCTTCCTCCCCTTCTTCTCAGCCCTCTCCCTGACACCCTCGTTCCACTCGCGGAGAATGCGGCACGTCTCCTCAAACTCCACCGTCGGCACGACCACGAGCCGCCCGTCGAACGCCACGACAGACACCAGCTGCACCGCCACGTCAGGGCGGTGAGTGGACAGGGCGAGGTCGACGGTGGAGTCCACAGTTACCTCCGCGTCACAAAACCAATGTCGGCAAACGCAGCAGTAAACCGCTCCACGTCGTTGCCGAAGTAGAAGACCACATGCCCCTCATCCGGCGCACCGGCACGTCCGCCCCAGAACTTGATTCGCCCACGGAAGATGCACAGCGCCGCCGAGTGCTGGTGGATGGGTGCAAAGTATTGAGCCGTCAAGGTGCGCGTGGCGCACAGGACACACATCGCCTCAACGCGATGGCTCTGCCATTCGCCGATGATCTTCGGCACCCACTTTTCCCACTGACTGAACGGCGGATTGAGCCAGACGCGACCTTTCCAGTTCTGCCGCAAGCCGTCGTCGTGAACTGTGTAGAACCGCTTCGCCTGAACCACCGTGTTTGCCACGGCATGAGAGGCCGGGTCCAGGTCGAGCCCACCCATCGCGGCTCTTGCCGCTTTGATGATCGCTTCCGACGTGTAGAAATCGTCGATGGTAATTTCACGCGGCGGGAGGTTCAGAGGGCCGAAGTCGCTGAACAGGTTCACCTGGGCTGGCGCCGGCTTCCTCCGCTCGGAATTCGGCATCCATAGCGAGGAGTCCACCAGCGGCAACTCGCCAACGTCTTCGGGGCACTGGTCGCAGTCCGGCACCCAGACGAAGTATTGGTCTCGCAGCCAGCGAACGTAGTCAACAATGTCCTTGTGCGAGTGGAAGGTCTCCCTGTCGTCAGTTTGGGGGATCTTGTGTGCGGCGAAGTAGTCGTGTAACTGTCCCTCGTCTGCCGTGGTCGCACGGACCATGCAAAGCGGTGTCACGTTAAAAGTGACGTTATGCTTGGACTTGGCATGATCCTTGAATCGCTTGACGTGATCCTTCGTCTGGCCGATCCTGATGACCGGCTCGTCTGTTCCAGGGGTAGTTACGGCGATGAAGTACACCACCTGCACCTTGCCGTTGGTCTGGTCGGACCGCCGGTCATGAGGCTCGTTTGTCTCACGACGCAGCGGTAGTTGCGGCATTCGTTCAACCTTCCAGAGTTACCCACGGGAACAACATCTGCCCAAACTCATCCGTGATCGCCCGCGCCGTGCTGACTTCCAAACTCTCCTCACCGTACCGCTCGGCTATCTCAGCGAAGCCTTCCAGAACGAAGTCGTGCGGCTTCACCTTCAACCGTGGCCGGGAGCAGTCGTCTTCGAGGACAACGCCCTCATCGTCCTTCAGCACCTCCAGGGCACAGAGCCTGCCGTCAAGCACCGCAGCTCTACGTTCCTCGCTCCAGCCCTCCCAGGCGTTGCCGTCCACGAGGATCTGAGCATCCTCCAGGCCGGCCACCCGGTCCTTGTGGCTCACCACCCTTACCTTGGCCGCAACAGCGTGGCCGGCGTTCTTGAGGCAGGGGCCGGCGCCCGACGTGGGGTAGGCGAAGAGGATGCCGATTTTGACTTCGGCGTCACGCAGCTCCTCGTAGTGGTCCTCGATGAGCGACTCAACGAGGGTGAACGCTTGCTTGTCGGCCTGGCGAAAGTTCGGCATGTCGTCTCCTTTGGTGTCAGTTTTGTTCGGGGTCTGGGTTCAGGTGCAAACTGCCGTTGTCGAGAGAAGCGAGGAACCCGACAACCGGGCAGAGTTCCACGTCCTCTACCGGGCTCATCATGATCAGGTCTTGAGAGTCGTCCGGGACAGCAACGCGGCCGGTCGCGGCGAGTAGCAACAAGAGCAAGGCGAGGTCCAGGCTCTTCTTTGGCACGCTCAGAAAACTAACCCGCCTGGACAGGCCAGTGCGCTCGATGACGAAACCGAACTGCCCCGCGCACACTCCTTCCGGCGAAACACCGGCACCGGCAAGCACGAGCGAGAACTCACCAATCACCCCGTGCCCTTCATCCCCAGCGCCGAGGAAGCACCAGTGCTTGCGCTGTTTCAGTGCGTCGAAGTGAGCCACGATTTGCGGGTAGTCGTTTATGATGTACATCTGGAGTTACTCCTCTCCGGTGGGTTTTGGGTTTTGGGAATGAAATTTTTCGTGCGGCTTCAGTCGCCCGCAGAATCTTTTTCCCAAAACCCAAAACCTCGCGAAAAAGCCATTTGAGTTAGGTTTCGGGGTTTTCGGGTTCGGTTTCGGGATGGAGAACAAAGGCTCTGGTGGGCCTTCCACCCTTGCTGCCATTCCCAAAACCCTCCCAATTCCCAAAACCCTCCTCGACCAGAAACGACAACGCAGCCTCGGCATCCTCGGTGCGCGGGAATCGTTTGCGGAGAGCGTCGCGAAGCTGGCGCGACCGGATCGAGCCGCCGTGCCGCCGAATCACTTCCAGAAGGGTGCGATGGTCCTTCGCCTCGTCGGACTCAGAGAGGATCGCGTAAACTCTTTCGGACTCCTGAGCGAACCAGCGAGTCACGACAAGGGCTGATTCCAGACTGGCCCTATCAACAGGGCAGCGGTCATCCGTCCCCGCATGGGCGTGAGTGACGCAGTGGAAGATCAGAGCCAACCGGGCGGCAACGGCTTCCAGTTTGGCAAGGGCGGCCTTGCGAGCACCGACGGTGAGGTACTGCTTGCTCGCCCATTCGGCATAGAAGGACACCCATAACTGGCGCGCATCATCGGAGAAGGAGAGCCGGTACGGTTGGTCCTTGCCGCTGGCATCCTTGCCGGGCAGGAGAGCCAGCAGACGCTCGGCAAGCACCTGGTACGCCTCTGAGGTCTCCATCGAAACCGTGGCATCGCTCCACTCCTTCAGGCACTCTGGCGGCGCGGCCAGATCAAAGCGAGCCACGAAGCCGGAGTCGTAATGGTCACCGTCGAGGAGGCGCGTCAGGGTGCCCGGCTGGATTGTGCCGGATACCGAGACGCTGGCTCGCGGAACATAGATGGCGCGGTCGTCGCCGGTTTTGCGGTTCACGCGCAGGACTCGGCCGTGATACACCTCCAGCCAGACGTCGATGGAGGTCTGTCCTTTTTGCTGGTAGCGAGTGAAACCGTTGATCCAGCCGCGCAACTCATCCTTGCAGAGGAGCAATCCGCGCGGGTTTTCCTGGAGCATTAGAGCTACTGATTCGGCAGTCACATCCTGCACGAGGATCTGTTCCATGACGGGCTTTTCCGGCAGCGGGTCGCCCTTCTTCCACGCTCCCTGAGCCGCCTGATATTTCGCCAGGGCGATGCGGTGAGCCTCGCGGCGTTCTCGCTCGATTTTCTCGATCGGTTCCCGCACCAGTTCCAGGGCTGGCGATTTGCCGGAACCGCTCTCGGCGACGATCATCGTCCAGAGAATGGGCGGCTCCAGCCAGGACCGCTTGAGCTGAATACGTCTGGTATTGCCGATGCAGGCAGCACTGAGCGAAAGCGCGGGCAGAGAGATCATTGCGGCATCGCAGTACAGGGCAGCCGAACCCTCTGCGACAAGTTCTCGCAACGGCGACGGCAATACCTCTGTCGGAAAAGACTGGTACTCTGGAATCAGTCGCGGAGTCTTGCCCTGCGTTGAGCGAGTCTCGCCAGATGGAATCTTACCCAGCACGTCGGCTACCATCTGCTGTAACTGCTCAACGGTGCCGCCATGCGCCAGCCAATCGCTCACGTCTCCCTTCAAGGGCAGGTCGGGCAGAGCAAGGATTGCCACTTTGGCGGCAACGCCGCGCAGGTTGCAAGCAACCTGGTCGCCGTGTTTGCCGCCAGGATCGTCGTTGTCGGGCAGGATGATAACCGTGCGGCCCCGCAACGCCTCGTTGAAGCACGCCTTCCACTTGCCGGCACCCATCGGATTGCACGTCGCGACGAGCCCGTGCATGCGGAGTTTATCGACGTCCTTTTCTCCCTCGACGACGAATACCGTCTGGTCAGGGGAAGCGTTGAGCAGTTCCGGCAAACGGTAGAGCAGCAAGGACACCCCGCCGAGGTTCCAGATCCAGCCACCCTTACCATCAGGTCTCCTTTGCCGAAAGTCCTTCGGATGAAACCGCACGGTCTGGAAACGAACGCAGCCGGCCTCGTCCTTGTAGTCGTAGGCATTGACGATTTCGGATCGCGGCGGTTTGCCCGTACCGTTGCCGCCGTGGCCGTTGGTCTGCTCGTTGAGGAATAGGGCACGTTCGGTCAGTCCGAGTGCCTGGCAAATAGACTTCGATGTGCAACCCTGGTTGGCGTGACAGTTGACGAGGATCTTGCCGTCGTCGGTCTGCCGAACGCTCAACGACGAGTGCTTGTCATCGTGAGAAGGGCAACATGCCCGATAGCCGTTCGTCTCCTCGCGGACGCACTGGAGACGGGTCAGGAACTCGTGAATGTGCATCGGAAGCCGTCCCGCAAGCCGCCGGCCTTGGCGGAAAAAGGAACCCCGAACCAACCCCTCTCGCTGTGCTGGCCGGCGGCGCACGGAGATGATTCGCGCGGCAGCGAGGGATTGATCGGGGTGTTTCGGTTTCGGTTCTCCGTGCTCCTGTCCGACCTCAGCGAAAGGTCAGGGTCGGTAATGTACCGCACCTCCTTTCTCGGGTGCAAATCACGCAACGGCCTGCGGCTCCAACTCCGTCAGGAGAGCCGCGCGCACCGTCCGGTACTGCTCCACGGTGAGCTTTTCGAGGTTCTGTTTCGCCGGCAGGTTGTACCTCTTGCAGGCGTCTGCCCACTTGATGCCGGCCTGGCCGAGGAGGATGCCGAGTTCCTCGATCTGCTTCTGTCCGTACTCCTCAACGGCCTCGGGCTCGGCCTGCATCGCCTCCGCTTCCTTCCGCGTCTTGCAAAACGCGGCATAGGTGCGGGCGATGGGGTACGCCCGGTCGCACTGCGTCTGCGACCAGGCCACCATCGGCCCCGACGCCCCCACCTCGCGCACCACCTGCGCCCGCAGTTCCACCGCACTGCACACGCCCGCCTTTTCGGCGGCCGCTCCTTGCTTGTCGAGCCAGTCGCTGAGGACGGCGCCCGGTGATGGCGCCGAAGCCGAAGCTTGCGGTTTCTCGGTGTGCGGCAGGGCAGGCCGAGACGGCGCAGGCTGCGCCGGCGCCGGGGTCACGGAAGACTCGATCGTCTCCACCTCGGTTTCATCGAGCATGCCCAGGCCACAGATACTGAGAGTGACCCGCCGTTTGCTCTTGGTCTCGGCCTTCATCAGAGCATTGGCGAGGGCGTCACCCTTCAGCCCCTCGATCGAGACGGCGCCGATAGCCTCGTCCGTTCGCCCCGACGGCAGCACGGCCCGCGCCGTTACGGCATAGATCCCGTCGAGCCGTTCGCGCGCCGTGATCGTGATGCTGACGTTGTGCAGTCGCCGCAGCTGCTCGGTACAGTCCTTGCGAGCGTACAGGACCAGGCGGCCGGAGAGCGTGATGTACTCAAATGGCCTCGTGGCCGGATTCAGGCCGAGGCTGTTGCAGACCTCCGCGTAATAGCGGACCTTGTCTTCGGGGCTCAACTTCGCGAGGTCTCCCTGGATGATGACTCGCTCCAGAACCTCGACCTTCACAACGTCAGACATGGATTAGCTCCTGCATGGTCGAAAGGGTCAACCGCAGCGCGTCGCAGATGCGTAGCGCGCTGGTGTGTTTACAATCCGTTTTGTTGCGTCGGTAAGTGAACGCCTTGCAGCTGCACGACCAGCCCTCGGGCGTGCGCCGCAGGCTGTACAGGTCGCGGGTGTCCTGGCGGCAGAGCAGCACGGCGTAAGGCTTCACGTCGAAGGAGTAGTATTGCGGCTCACCCCCGGCATCCTCGATGAGGAGGACCAGCCTGCCCAGGTGATCCGTGTCGAGGTGGATCATGGCAACCTCTGCTCCTCGTGCGGTTGCGGTTCGGGCACCTGCGGCTGAGGCTGTGCCTGCTCAGTCTGCATATCCTCCCAGATTTTGTCGCGCCAGATCCGCACGTCCGGGGGCGACTCAAAGTGCAGCCTCGCCTTCCAGTGGCGGAGGTCCAACTCCACGGTTACTCGCACCGTCCGGTCATCGGGTAATACGAGCACGGCGTAATCGCCGTCGCGGAACGAAAGACACAGACCCGTGTGTTCCTCACCGTTGCGATCTTGCATTCCCTGCCTCCTTTTGTTCCACGGGCCGATGACCAAAACAAACCTGTTGCGGCTCCACGAGGAAAATATCCTCGCCCCGGTCCTGCGCGTCGATCAGGGGTGTAAGCTCAACCATCGTGACGTGAAGCTTTACCACCCTGCACGGCACATGCACGAGATCACCTCCCGGAGTTTGTGGCCGTTGCGATCCTTCATTTCTCTGCCTCCTGTGTAAGTTGAGCCCTCGGAACTTTCGTGCAACACACGGTCTCTGAGACCTGTCTCAACTGGGTCGTGTGTCTTTCCTCTGTCGGTTTTCTGCCCCCATCCACGGCGTATCGCCGCAGAACTTGCTTCCTCGGGCTCAGTGCCTGGCGTCGGAATCGAACCGACCTGTCCTTCGAGGCTGTGAGGATCTGTTACTCCACAGTCTCGAAGCTCCCAGAGACCAGGCTCGTGCACGGCGGCTATCCCCCAGCAGCAGGGCCAATCGGTAGGAGCCCCGCCAAGAATAGCCGCCGTGCGTTGCCTCAAATCAGGTCAATGTCGAGAGGGTCTGGTTGTGGTTTGCGCCCGTGCGCCTCGTCATAGAGGCAGTAATGGCACCGTCGCGATTCTGCCCTCTCTGCTGCTTCCGCCGGCAGAATCTGCGGTTCTACGACGAACCGCAGCCCGCAACCGCCGCAGTATGGGTAGACCGGATCCGTTTTTTCTTCGTTTTCTTCGCTCATTTCGTCCTCGTGCCTGGTGTCTGAAAATAGGCCGCGCTCCCTGCGGCCGCGGAACAGCCTAGTCCTGGTTTGTCGGCCCGCTGTCCGCTGCTCTGATGGCTTGCTGCGCTGGCTGAATTGCCAGATACAGCAAAAACAGTTTGTCAGCGATGAACGCACCTAGAAGAAACCACAGAACGATTCGTTCTACTTCGCTCATTCTGGACCGTCCTTTCCGCTGTCCGCTGTGTCGTTCGGCAGGGCGTTCAATCGTACCTCCACGTCTACCGCTGCAACCGCCCGGTGTCCTGCCTCGCTCATGTCACCTCCCGGTTGCCTTCGCCAGGGCGACACGGGCTAGCGCCATGGCCGCATCGTAGCCGTCGTCGTGCTTGCCATCGTCACCAGGACGAACGCACCAGCGCTTCAACTCTTTGAGCGCCGCCAGCAGATCATCGAAGGAGTTGCAGCATCGTTTGCACAACCCTACACAAGCCGTTTGATTGCTCGTTTTTGACGTTGATAGGCTCTCGCTCTCTCCCGGACGCATATTCGACATTGCCTTCCTCCAGACGGCGGAATGTAAGTGTTCTTCTCGTCGTATTCATGTCCGCGAGGGCAGTGCGTTACGGCCTTCGCTGCGATGAGAAGTTGGTAGTATGCTGTTCCACGTCGCACGTTCTCGGAATGCGTCACTGCCTCAATGTGATCTGGATTCACGCACCGCCGGTTGCGACAAAGATGGTCGATTTCAAGACCATCCGGCACTTTACCGTGCACGGACTCGTAGCAAAGCCGATGGGCAAACTGGAGTTTTTTCTCCAATCGAAAGACGCCGTAGCCTTCCGAGTTGATAGAGGCTGTCCAAATCCAACAGCCTTCCGTTTTGTGTATCTTGCCCCAGAACCTGTGCGTCAATTCAAGCGCCATTATGATCCTCGGTTGCTTTGGCGAGGGCAGCACGCACACGCTGTCTCATACCCTCTGGCATCTTCTCTACCCACGCATCAACTTCTTCCAGTGCTTCCACGAGCATCTGATGGGCATTCGTCGCCCGCACGATGAACGCGGCGTTGGCATGATCGCGTGGTTCATCGGCGTTGCTGATGCTGGCAATGTCCTCCGCGTACTTGCACGTCTCGATGTGGATCTGACGTGCAAGTTTCTCGTGCCGGATGTACCACGGCAACGCTGTGTGTTTTGCCTCACTCATGACCGCACCCCCTTCCGCTTCACGCTGCCGTTAACCGTGTCCTCGCTGCGATCCGCAATCGCGTCGGCCGAGTCCTCCTCCAGTTGCAGCCGCTGCCGTAGTTGGCCGTTGGCCGCCTCCACCGTTTCCGAGAGCGCTTGCAGCGCCGCCGCCAGCCTCGTCACCGCGTTCCAGAGTTTGCTAATGCCTAACATTCTCATCCCTCCCTTGGGTTTGGGCGATTACCTTCGACACTTCGGACAAATGACGCGAGTGTTGTGCCAGTCCTCGTCAGGGAACAGCGACGGAACGTGCCAGCCGGATTGCTGGGCATGCAGTACGGAAGCCTCCGGCGTGATCGCTGCGTCGGGATGACTGCACCCGCACTTGTCGCACTTCACCTCATAGACCGTCAGCCAGACTGGAGGATTGCCGTCTGCCGAATGAACCGGAAGAATCACCTTCCACCCCCTATTACCATCAGATACCCAATCCGTCCCTCACACCCTCGCTGCGGAATGCTCGCCTCCCGCTCCTCGGGAGAGATGCCGTCGCGACCTTCCAGCGCCGCCCCACAGACGACTCCGGCTTCCTGGGCGCAGCGAATGGCCGCGTCTTGCAGGAGCCGCGTTGTGAGTCCGACGCGGGCCAGTTGTTCCCGCACCTTCGTCAGCGGAGCCAGGTTGTCCGCGCCGCCGTGAGCCTGTACCGCCAGCTTCACCACCCGCACTGCCCAGCGTGTCGTTTCGGTCATCGTCTTCACTTCGCACCCCCCATCGCCACCACCGCCTGCGTTGCTTGAGCCAGCACCGACATTGCCGCCGTCAGAATCACCGGACTGAACACCACCAGAAGAATCAGCATCGCACCCTCCCTTGGGTAGTGGGCCATCCGTGGCCCCGTCGTCGTGTTGTCCCTGAAAAGTTGTCTCCGCTTCACCTACGGAGACTTGAAGAGGGAAGCCTTGAGTTATCCTCGTTAGGGTGTCATCCCTTTAAGTCCACCGTCCTTGTCGATGGCGGTGATTTACTGTTTCGTTGCGCTCCTGTTCGCTTCCTTGAGAGCGTCGTAAAGGTACTGCAGGTCGCGCTCTCGATTCAGGCTCTTGACGACGGGCAGTGCCTTCTGGACAGCGTCCAGCAGGATTGCCCGGTCTGCCGTGAGGCGAACGATAGTCGCCAGTGCGTCCTTGAATGCCTGTTCCATGCTCTCCTCACTTCCCCACGAGCCCGATACTCGCGATGTTCACGCCGCCCTCTTTCGCCTGCGTCGGGAAGCCGAAGCGATTCCAGATCCCCTTCGCGACGACTTCGGGCGAGTGCCCAGCGTTCAGCCACTTGCGGGCCAGTTCTGCTGCGCTGGCCTGCGTCGTGATCGTCTTGACGCTGCCGGCCTTCTTGCTGCCGAGCAGCTTGTACGCTGCACAGGAAGCCCCGTAGCGTACTTCCTGCTCGCCGTCCGACAGAACCACCCGACGCTTTGGGCAGGAGGCCCCGCAGCATTCGCACTTCTCGCCGTCGCTGCACTCGATCCCCTTCACCGTCCACTTGTTCTGGCTCATCGTCGTGCTCCCTTGCGTCCGTCGTGTCTTGTCTTTCACTCCACACTTGAAGTATACCCGTAAGACTTACGTAAGTCAATGGCATCTTACGGAATTATTCCGTAATTTTCCCCTTCCCATTCCGTGCCGCTACCGGATATACTGAAACAGCGATTCCTGTTACACTTACGGAGGTTCTACTGGTGAGTACCGCCTTGCTAACGGAGCGTTCCCACGTGGGAAAGAAGACACCGTCGACTCCACCGACGCCGCCTCCGCCCCCCGGCCGTATCGAGCTACAAGCTCCTGCTGAATGGATTGCGGAGTTAGATCGTGTTGCCGAACTGATGGGCATGAGCCGCTCAGCCTATATCCGGCACGCCTGCAACCGCCAGATGGCGGCAGACCGTCAACTCCTGTCTGGACCTGGCGCCGAGCCAGAGGAGAATTGACCATGCCAGCGGGTTTCGTGTACCTCTTCCGCGCCAGCATTGGCCCGGTGAAGATCGGCCGCAGCAAGGCTCCCGAAGGTCGGCTTGAGGACTTCGACTCGCTGCCGTTCGAGGTTGTCCTGCTCCACACCATCGCCTCCGACGACATGGTGTGGCTGGAACGAACACTGCACGAACGGTTCGCGGACAAGCGAATCCGTGGCGAATGGTTTGCTCTCAGCGACGACGACATTGCCGCGTTGCTCACCATCGCTTCCTCCAACCGTCCATCTGATGACGTGACTCCCAAGCGGAGCGGCAAGCCTCTTCATCTCTCGCTCAGTGCGGAGCTGTACGACCAGTTGATTGCTCACATCGAATCGCTGCGCCCTCGGGTTACAACCACGGCCATTGTCGAGACGGCCTTGGAGGAGTACCTGGCGAAACATCAAGACCCGCCAGACGAACCCTCCGACGAGCCCGAGGAGTAGCCTTACCTCCGCGCCAGCTCCCGCCGGGCCTCCTCCTGGTCGCGCAGGGCGTCCCGGTCTTCCGATGCCGGGTTGCCCAGTTCGACCGCCTCGCCGCCGTTGCACGCCTTTAAAAATGCCTCCAGCCAGTCGCGGCGAATGGAGAACCGGCCGCCGATGCGCTGGCTCCTGAGGCGCAGCGTCACGCCGTTTCTTGTCAGCCCGCGCCGGCACCACTGCCAGACCCGGTAGGTGCTGACGTTCAGCTCCTTCGCGACCTCAACCGTTGATAGCCACGTTGCCATTGCATCCCCCTTTTCCGGTTCCGCAAACTCTGCGAAATCGTACCGTGGTTGGCGGGTACGGATCTAGTGGCGCAAGTGGTAATCGCGGGTGGCAAGAGAGGGCGTAAGTGGAACAGAAGTGGGGCAAGTGGAACAGAAGTGGAACAGAAGTGGGGCAAGCCTTCAATCGACCAGCCGGAAGGTGCCGCGGCTGCCGCCCGGGACGATCACCGTACCCCAGGCCGCGTTGCCGTGGAAGAGGTCGCGGACGCGCGTGGATTCGCTCTGTGCAGCTGCAATGAGGACTGTTGTGCCCACGTCGGGAGAGCCGTCCTCCCACGCTTCCCAGAGAGTCTTGACCACGCGGGCCTGCATCTCGGTAAAGGGCCACTCGCGACCGAGCCAGCGAATGGAACGGAAGTCGGGGGAGTGACCCGTCTGAGCACCTGAGCGGAGCTCGCTGATCGGTGCCTCGGCCTCCTTCTGCGTCGGCGGGACGGGATGGCTGAGATGACGGCCCGAGCAGAACGTCACGTCGAGATGGATCGGCGCGTCGCTGCCTGCAACCTCACGGCAGTAGGTGCGTACCAGTTCGATGACCTGTTCCAGAGTCGTTGCCACGACGTGCCGTCCCTTGCGGCTCCCAGGGCTGGGATCTGGGACCTGGGGCATTGTCCGCAAAAGCATGGTACGGCGCAAGTGTTCAGATTTCCACTACTTTAACGACTTTGACGCTTTGTGTCATTTTCCGGCATCTATCCCATTTCTTTTGCCACGGTACGGGCGAGGTTCTCCAGGCGTTCGGCGTATCGCGCGGTCATGTCCGGGTCGGCATGGCCGCCGACGGCCTGGGCTGCTTCCAGGCCGAAGGCGCGGCGTACCTCGGTCAGTCGGAGGTGGCGTACCTGGTTGGGGTTCCAGTGGGGCACACCGGCCCGCAGACAGGCACTCTTGACGAGATGCCAGTACGCCTGCACCGTGTAGTGTCCGGGCCCCTTGCCGTGCGCAATTCCTCGAGCGCGGCTCCAGAAGACCCAGGCAGTCGGCTGGCGCTCGAGGAGAGGACGAAGGATTGCCTGAGCCTCCTTGCCGATGAAAATGTCGCGTGGCTTGCCGCTCTCGTGGTGTTCAGTCTTGTAGTGGATGGGGCGGTAGAGCCAGGGGTCCTGCGTGCGGTCAATGTCCGCCGGGCGCATCACCACCACCTCACCGGGCCGGCAGCCGAGGAGGTAGTGCAGCTGCGCCATCAGGCGGGGTTTCTCGCGGAGCTGGGCCACGGCCGCTTCAAAGTGAGCCTTCGGCACCGGCTTCACCTTCTCGCGTTCGGGAGCTGGCGTCCTGCCCTTCTGAAGTGGCTCGACGGCTGAGACCTTCGCCAGCACGTCGGGCGGCACCAGGTCCTCGGCCACGCCCCAGCGGAAGACGCGACGCAAGCGAGCTGCCCGGTCGTTGATTGTGCCCCGACTGAGGCCCGCCTCGATGTACTGCTGCCGCACGGCTCGGAAGTCGGCGCCCTTGAAGTCGGCTACCTTCGTCCTGCCGTACAGGTTATTGAGAGGGGCCAGCAATACTCGGAAGGTTCCCACCTCCGACGTTTCCTGACCGTCCTTGACGTAGTGCTGCTTTGCGTGGGCGAGGAAGGCGACGATGAGCTTCGCCACGGTGGGGCCGCCGCGGTCGATCTTGCTGAGATCCACGCCGGCTGCGCCGAGGGCTCGCCACCTTCCCACCCACTCTCGGTAGTTCCGCTCGCATTCGTCGGAGCCGTAGTCGCCGAGGTAGATGGGTTTGTGAGTCCGGGGATTGGTGACGTAGCCCCGCCCGCTCGATTTGTGCAGGCAGAGTTTTGGAATCCGAAGCTTCGCACCCGTGCGTTTTGCCATGCGTCTGCTCCCGTGCTGGGACCACGCAGCAGGGTACAGCAGACAGCGCAGTTGTTCCTATTCCATTCGGCCAGTTGACAGAAAACGATTCCGGCAGGTAATGCCGCAACGACTTGCTGCTACAGCAGTTAAAAGAGGAAGGCCGCCAGCTGGGGGGAGCGAGAGGGAGACTTTTCACAAGGACGTGATCTGGCTGCACTTGCGCCGGAGGGTTTGTCAAGAAGCGGGTGAGAAAAGCGTTATGGATTTGCGGGGAATCAGTCGTTGACAGAAACGAATTCCGTACCGCGCTACGCACGAGGCGTCGGCGGTTTTCCACAAAAAGAGAGGCCAGCCGGTGTGCATACCAGCTGGCCCCTGATCCAAGTTGGTAAGCCAGGGTTCCGGAAATATCCGCAGCGTGTTTCTCAGGCAGTTGCGGACTTTCAATTACCCGGCGATCCAACGAATGGAGGTGTCAACTCCTGCATTCTACCCGTACCCACCGTCAACGGAAAGAGGCCAGCCGGTAAAGTTGGGAACCAACCGGCTGACCTCCGTTCTCTCCGCAAGTGTCTCAGGACTTCCCTCGTCTACTGCGACACAGGGGGTCAGTCTACCCGAGGGGTGGGGACGGTGGCAAACGTCGGTGTCAGAACGGGATTTCGTACTCCGGCGCCGGGGCCTCGATCGGTCGCGACAGTTCTTCCTCGGCAATCTCCTGCTGGAGTTGCCGCCACCGCTCGATACCCTCGGAATGGTAGCCAAATTCCAGCCAGGCGCTTTCGTCCTCGTCGAATTCGGCTTGGCACTTTGGGCACAGCCCTTTGTCGCGGTGAATGCAGGTCATGGGGTCGGACATTGCTGGAGCCCTCATCGCCTCTCATAGTGGTAGTGGTCCCCTGTGTAGCGCGGATACTGAACGCAGCCCCATCCGTGCTGTGTCAGCCACTCCTGGCACTCGGCCAATTCCTTGCTGCTGAACACAGCATCATAGGGCGAACTGCCAAGGCACACCTGATAATTCAGGGTGGCATCCTTGCCAGGTCGGCCGCTCTCGCGAATGATAAGCTGCCGTTCCTGGGCGATGTTCGCTGTGTACAGATGACTTAGATCGCTCATCGTCCTGTCTCCTGTAGGGGTTTCGCCGCACGCTGCGGCTCGTCAGTGGCTTTGGTGTGCCTTGACGCGACATAACGTCGAGCAGTATTTCTTGCTAACCCGACTGCGCTGAAACGTGTTGCCGCAGTGCGGACACCTGGCCGTACCGCGATCAACCCTGGATCGCCACTTGGGGTCGGTCGCATTACGAGCACGGATCTGTTGCGAATTGACCTCTCGCATCAGGCACCCGCACGACTCTGCCCACCCTTCCCTGAGCGACTGGCCGTTGACCGACAACTCCGTGCCGCAGTCGCAGCGGCAGGCCCACATGGGATACGGATTGGCCGTCTCCGTGTCCCGTCGCAGAACACGGAGACGGCCAAAGCGATGACCTGTGAGATCGATGAACGCACCCATCGTCGTCTCTCCGTTGGGTCCTGTAGTTCGTCAGAGGGGTTAATCGCGTGTGATCTGGGCAATCGCGTGCTGCCCAGCGTCTCCGAGACCAGCCTGGCCTGCGTCCTCTTCCGATGCCCACACCAGAATGCGGCCCGCGTCGTCGATCTCACGGTCGCTCGGCACACTGCTTGTATCGCCGTTGTCGCAGTAGACCGCCTGGCCGCCGAAGACCTCCATCGCCTCGTCCAGCGTCTCAACCGTCTGCGTTCGTCCGTCGCTCCACTTGATCTGGTACATCGTCGTCTCTCCGTTGGGTCCTGTGTTTCCTTCTCTACCTACATACTAGCATACACTGTATACGGTGTCAACAGTAGGTACAGGATTATTTCCCTTTTTCTTTGATGGCCTTGCGGAGCAGGTCGCGAGCGAATTCGGCCATGCTCTTGCCGGCCTGGGCAGCGACGACTCGCAACTGCTGGTGCTCGTCAGGCTCCAGGTCCACGCGGACAGGAATACGAACAGGCGGGGTCTTCTTTTGCGGCATGGCGTATCCTCTGTGTACACGGGCGACTGTGTATACAGAGTATGCTGGCTGGCTGGAAGTGTCAAGAGGGAGGGGTGCGACCAACGAGGGTGTCGAGGCTCAGGCCCAGTACGTCGGCGATGGCGGTCAGGACGTTGATGCCCGGGGTGCGGAGATCACGCTCAATCATGCTGACGCAACTCTTGCTCAGACCTGCTCGGCGCTCCAGTTGTTTGCGGGAGATGTTGGCCTTTTTCCGTGCTGCCTGGATATGCTCGCCCAGACTGCTAGGGGGGTGTGAAGTGTGAACTTTTTCAGCCAACCCGCTTTTCTCCGTTCCGACCGGAACCAGGGTGTGATTCCGTCGCATCTCCCATGTGAGATGTTCTGATTCATTTGTAACGGCGTCAGCCTCAGTGAAAAGTGATTGCCCTTGCCGGGCGCGTTCCGCCAAAACACTTAACTTGTCTTTGCTGCCTGGTATTTTAGAAGTGGCGGGAGCCGCTCGCCTCGGTGCGGTGGTATCGCGGTCGAGGGCCACAACGCGGCGCTTTATGGGGTGCTTTTTCGCTTTCACGGGCTGTCTCTCAATTATGGTCCGCTCAACGGGCCGCTGCCTTGCAGGTATGCCTTGGTGTCGGCACAATCACAGGAACATCATAGCCACGACGAAAATACCAGAGGGGGACGACGGGCGGCAAGACGCCTTCGTAATACGATTGCCAGCCGATCAGGCGGCACAACTCCAGCAATCGCTGTCGTTTTCCCAGGTCGGTGTGATACTTCTCGAAACCGGCCCATCTGTCATAGCCAACGTGGATGCCCTCCAGAATCACCCACGGCTCGGCACAGCGTCGGGATTCGGTGAGCCAGATTTTCAGATCGGCCCTGTTGGCTGGTTCGGTGTCGATGCGGAGTTGTAACCAGGATTGATGAGCCGCAGAGAATTGTAACTCGTGTCGTACCAGCCAGAGGGGAGGAAAGCGGGCGAGATCAGACAGTGGCGGCAGGTCGGGAACCGCCCAGCAGAGACACCAGGCAGCGAGGCAGGTATGCACGGCTCACCTCTCAGTACGCCATCGAGACCTTCTTTTTCTTCACCGGCAACTCGGCAAGCAGCCGTTGCAGGTGCGCTGCCACAGCCTTCGGGTCGTCGGCTGTTTCGATGGCCTCGAATAGAATCTCCGCAAGATCGCGGGGCGAGGACACTTTCGAGATGGACTCCAGGAGGTCGCGGGCTCCAGCGTGCTGTTCTACGATGGCTATCCGTTTGCTGTTAATTGGGCGCCGAGGCCACTTGATCGTGTCTCCAATCAGTTGAAACGTCTGTCTCTGGCTGAGTTTCTCCTCGCGTACCCGTCGAAATACATCCTGTGCCGTGCCGTCGTACTCCGGTTTAATGCGCCAGGACTCGGTTGCGGAGAGAGGGGTGCTTTCGCCTTTCTTGTTCAGTTTCACCCGCTCGACGAAGGCCGCCAGGTAATGCAAATGGGTCCACCCCATAGCGCCAAAACCGTCCTGACCAAGCAAGTCGGCGGTCATCGCTATTCGGATCATCGCCATTACTTTTACCGTTGGGATGCCGAGTTGTGCCGCGCACTTCTTGATGGCCACTTCCCGCGTAAAACCCGCTTTGAGTCGCTGTCGTTTTTTAACCCCATCTCCACAACGAAGTTGCTCCACAATAAACTCGTGCAGCAGCCGCCCTACCTGCAACAGCGAGTCGCGGTAGTTCCGCTCGGCGCTTCGCCAGATGGCTTCGGCCTGCGTCAGCAGATCATCCGGTTCGGCCATGCACACTCACCTGTCCTTCCGTCCCAACCACCAGGCCACCACGCACGATGAAAGCAGGGCGAAGAAGACCAGCGCAAAGTAAACGTCCAGTGCGTCCTGGTCGAGAGTGAACATGGGTTACGCTCGCTTCTTCGCCAGATTAGGGATCAGACCCGCCCCCAGCACGAACATGGGCTTGTCGTTGTCCTGCGACCCCGGCCTCACCTTTGCCACAAGCCCAGCCGTTTCCTTGTCGTCCCGTCGCTTCCGCTCGGCTGTGACCACCTCGGCGGCGCGCGTTGTGATACGGGTTATGTCCAGGTCAGACAGCCGCTTATCGACACATTCATTACTGATGAAAACGCGCCCTTCGGAGACCGTGTGTTCCGGCCAGACCTGCGCCCCACCAGCCAGGACGCTTACGCCGTCACTGATCGTCTCACCGTCCAGTTCTTGCAGGATGGCCGCGGCCAGCGGGGAAGGAGGCGGCAGGGGTTCCGGCGGCTTCGGCGGAGTCACGAGCAACCGATGGGCGAATCGTCCCGTGGCCTTTGCGCCTCGCCAGGTTGCCTTGCTGCCCCGCCAGCTGTACTTGAGGGTCAAGCCGGCAGCGGCGACCAGCCAGACCGCATGAACCGCCACTATTACCCTTGGATCGCTCAGGACGTTGTTCAGGCTGTCCCACAGTTCATTCATCGCGATTCCCTCCGGGCGAAGACGTGAGGCAGAAGGTGGGCGGCCCGGGGTTGGGTGGAAGCGGTCACCTCCCCGGAACCGCCCAACGGGATCAGGTTTGACGCGGGCGCGACAAGGGATCACCCCCTTTCAGCGGCCGTGATGCGATCCTCGCACACCGAGGCGAAGGTCAAGCGACGGGCGTTGCACAAACCTTTGCCGAATGGTGAGGTCAGCCGTCAGGTGTTGCTGAAAGAACGACAGCCGCTGTTGCTGGACGTAGGTTTGCAGTTGTAGTTGCGGCTGAACGTAGGTCTGCGTCTGCAACAGCAACTGCTGCTGCTGGACGTACACCGGCTGCTGGAGCAGCAGCACCCGTTGCGGCTGAACGTAGGCCCGCACCTGTACCTCGGGCTGCACGAGGGTCTGTGTGGAGCAACTCGTCTGCAACTGCTGGCTGTACGCCTGCGTCAGAGCTGCGCCCGTGATCGGGCAAGCCGAGGCCATCGACACTCCGATGAGGACGATGGCAATGGCGATCACGATACCGATGAGTCGAAACATGGGATTTCCTCCTCTTGGTGTTTGGGGCGAATCACTTCACGCCGTCGGCCCACTGCTGGATCAACGCAATTTCCGAGTCAGTGAGTTTGCTGTCCTTCGGCATCTTGCGCACGGCAGTCTGAGTCGCTATCTTGCGAACCTGCCGTTCGGTGAGTTGAGTTAACTTGCCGTCCTCGATCAGCTTGAAACCGCCGCCCTTCTCCGTCGCTGCCTTGGCCTCGTGGCAGCTGCCGCAGTAGGTACCGAACACCGCTCCCACGTCGTTGAGACCCGAGCGTACCGGCTGAGGATTGAACGGGTCCGCTGGAGGCATTTTTGCAGGCGGCGGCGTGCTCAGTTGTTGCCGGAGTTGTTCCAGTTGCAACTTGAGTGCCTTGATTTCCTCGGTGCAGGATGGCATTGCCTGTGCCGCAGGAGCCGTCACATTCGCGGCAGGCGCCGCCGTGGCTGGTGCCAGATACCCCGCCGTGTAGGTGGGCACGAGCACCGCTAGCGGCTGGTACACCGCCACGGGCACGGTGATCGTCTTGACGTAAGGGGCGACGTAGGACGAGTAGCTCGGGCTGTAGTAGTTGCCGTAGCCGTAGGAAAACGAACTGTAGGTCGTGGGGCAGGCTGCGACAGGCACCACCAGTGCCATCAGGCCAGCCACTGCCAGGAACGCGATCGTTGCTTGCTTCATGGGTTCACCTTCTTTTTGCCAGTAAGGCCGGAATGTCCAGGCGAGCGCTAATGCACATGGCGATACCGTTAGCATCTCGCAGGTAGCATTCAGAGCACAGGATTGTTTCTGCCCAGCCGTAATCCGCCACAACGGAGTACAGTCGAGTTTTGTTTTCAGGCGGCGTCGTGTCTCTCACCTCCACTTTTCGTGGGTGTGTGCCATTTAGCAAGAACAGATCCGTTTCAACTTCAACCGTTGCTTGTTTCATGGGTTCACCTCTTTGATCTGTGTCGATTCAAGTTGTTGCCGAAGGCTGTTGTTCTCTGCCTGCAACTCCTTGATCATCTTGAGCAGCGATGCTATCGCCATGAATCCCGCGCATGACGAAGCGAGCGCCGCAAAAACAAGGATCATTGCTGCTCGTTCCATGCCAGGTTCCATGTCGAGTTCCTCTCTTTGGCTGCTTGCTTCATGGTTGCACCGCCAGTCCTCTCATGTTGGTTTGGGCGAGGCTGTAGACCTCCTCCCAGTGAACTCTTTGAATCGTTCCCGGGGGTGTCTTCGTGAAGACAGCCAACACCGGGTCTAACTGTCCCGTCGTCGTCAGAATTCCTTTGAGCGACTGCATCAGTTTCTCGGGTGGACAACCCAGCTCGAACGCGGCCACTTCCAGCGTAACAGATTGCTCCGCGTACCTGTTCCACGCCTCGCCGTAAGCCACTGACAGCTTGCCGGCCTCCAGGCCGCTCGCTTGCCTGATCGCATCCCGGAACGCTGCCCGATCCTGTGCCAAGGCTCCGTCAAGGTTACTGAGATACTGCCTCCTCAGTTCCTTCAGCACGTCGTAATCAGGCGACTGAATCACGAGCCCGTTGGTGTACGTTCGACGCGCCCAATCGTTGATTGGTTGCAAAACGTCCCCCCCATGACAACGAATGCAAGCCAGTGACACATGAATGCGTGCGTCTCTGCCAACACGCCCGGCGGAATCGTCGCCCCCGATGAAGTCTGGGGCGCTGTCCTGACGTACGCCCTTGTCGTCGCTGAGGAAGTAGACAGGCAATCCATTCCTTCCGACTGCATAGATCTCCTCCGCGTCGTGCTGAAAATCACCTCGCTTGAGGTTCCGTATCGCGTTGCCCTTGTCGGCCTCGTCCTTCACGTCGAGCGTGATCCAGATGCGCCCCGTGAGAGCCCGAAACGCCACAATCTGCCGATTCTGCTGGCTGACACCGCTTCTGTCGAGAGCCGCCCGAATCTCCTGCTGAATCTCGATCGAGTCCTTCTCGCTGAACTTTATCAGTTTGAAGAGGTCGCCCCGATCCTTGAGTTTCAACCAATCGTAGTAACCCACGCCTGTTTGCTTGTTGCGAAGGCTCAGTTGCCGGGCGGTCTGCACGAAGAACCAATCTGCACGCACGATGGGAGCGGCTGAGCCCGTTCGCTCGATGAGTTCCTTGATTTCCTTCGTCGGCAACCACGGCGATGCCGCCCCTTGCTTCTTGATCTTCTTGCCGGTCCTGCGTTTCTCGCTGGTTTTCCACTCTGCACCTGCCGTGCCTTTTGGAACAACTTGCCCTCTCAGCCAGTAGTTGCCGTAGTCCTCGTACTCGTCCTCCTCGACTGCCGGCACATGGAAGTACGGATCGATGACTGCCAGTTTTTCCCACGTCGCCGAATCGAGGTTGTAGTCCCGAATGTCGATGGCGGTCAGGTCCGCTGCTGCCTGCCGGGGCGTCACCAGTTCCGCCTCGCGGCTGATCGAGTTCACCTGGTACGCCTGCACCCCGAGAAACTCCCTTCGGTGCTTCTCCTCAATCGCGTACAGGCTCAGGTAGCGTGCGTACTTCGCTGCGTCCGGGGCCAGCCTCTGAGCGTCCGCCAGCGCGGCGACAACAGCCGCGGCGGGGTCGGCCTGCGCCACCGAACCCAGACACAGAAACGCCAGAAGCGTTGCCGCACGCAACCTCACTTGCTCCACCTGTTGTCAATGCCCGGCTCGACAGCAGGGCAGGTGGAGCCAGACCCCACCGCCGGCCGGGCGTTTGCCCGGAGATCACTTCAACGGCTGGGCGCTGGATGGCACGTTCGTCGCCGCCGACACAGCCATCGTCAACGCCTGCGGCATTTGCGGTGCCGGGTGATTGGCACGCTGGGCAGATTCGGCTTCGGCCTTCGCGTCTTCCAGGGCCGCGATGAGGTTCCCGAAGGGGTTCGTTTCCCCGGTGGTGCCGGTGGTGCCCTGCATCGCCTTGAAGGCGTCGAAGATCATCTGCAAAATCTTGAGCCACTGTGCCCAGTTGGCAAAGGACAGATTCTGATGGGGGTCGGGTTGCATGGATTGCCTTCCTTTCACTTGCGCCGGGTTTTCGGGCGTCCTGGCGCGGCCTCGGTTTCCTCGAACACATTGCTGACGAGTTGCCCGGCGGGCGTCACCTTGTAGCCGGGTATCAGGATCTTCTGAGCGCCGTAAATCTGAATGATGACGGGATTCCCCGGAGTCGGCGTCGGCGAGGGCGTCGGCGTCCCGCCCCCGGAGTCTGGTCCGTATAGTCCCTGGATTCGCTGAATGTCGCGGGGCTGGGGCGTTATTACGTTGGGGTCATAGATAGCCCGCATGAGCCCCTCGGGGTCGTGCTGGAGCCCCAGCGCGTGCCCGATTTCATGCCTCATCACAGCGAGGGCGCGAATCAGGGTATCCCAGCCTTCAGCGCTGTCGTACTTCTGCGTTAGCTGGCGATTGGGAACGACGGGAAGTTCTGACCACGCCAGGATGTTCGACGGCCCGTCGATCTCCCCGCTGGTGAGGACAATGTCCGCGCCGCTGGTGTTCTGGCTGAACCGAAAGCGGAGGGGTGTTACACCCGCCCCCCACACATCGAACCCAGACTGAATCGCCTGTCGTGTGAAGGGCGCCGGCAACTGACCAGAGACCGCCCAGACAATGTCGGTTTTTAGCCAGCGTGGGTCCTGAGACGCTCCCTCAATTTCAGGGAGGAAGTCATGGACGGCGCAGAAGCGTGGCGCCGACAGGTACTCGATCGCCTCGTGGGTGAGATGACGGCTCCGGTCCAAACCCAGCCAGTCGTTCAGGCTTGCGACCGCCTGAACGAAGGTGTCTCCCGGCTGCATCCAGCCGGTCTGCGTCAGGAGACCTTCGGCCATCGATAACAGGCTCATTTGCTCCACCTTTCAATCGAGTTCCCTGACGGTATCCTCCGGGCGCCGCACGCTGTCCAGATGCTCAGCGCAGGTGTGCGTGTAATCGTCCACGCCGTTCGTGCCGACCCAGTAGCGCGACCGCTTCGGACAGCGGTTGCCGTCTGCATCCAGAACACAACAGCGCTGTTGCTCGTCAGGGGCTGTGATGAGGTCCATGTGCTCCACCTTTCAGAGAGGGCGCTGCCCGGGTGTGGCATCCCACCCAGGCAGCGGACGGGAAGCGGATCGCTCATCCCCTGATAGTGGGGGTGCCAAACTCGACCGTAAGTCCGGTCACGGGGCCGGCCTTGGAGACGGCGGGAACCGTAATGTCGTAGGGTCCGACCGAGCCGTCGTTCCAGGTCGCGACCTCCAGCAGGTCCGCCTTGCCCGGCTTCAGTCCGTGACAGGCCACCGCCATGCCGACGGGAGGATCGACGGAAACGATGGTAGGGTCGCTGCTGCTCGCGGTCAGGGTGGCGACGTCGGAAATGTCCACATGGTTGCCCTTGTCATCGACGCCCAGGATGACGAACGAGCCGTCCTGATTCACGCCCAGGACGTAATCCGGGATCGCGTCGCCCAGCGCGGCCTTCTTCAGTTGCGTGAGTGCCCCCGCTTTCAGGGCCACTTTCTTGATCGTTGCCATGTACAGACTCCTTTGAGAAAACGTGTCAGTGAACGTTACGGGCGATCCGTGGGCGGATTGGGCTCGACACCGAGGCCCACAACGGGCGGCTCGGGTGGTTCCGGGGGCGGAGTCAGGAGGGTGACGAGTTGTGAGAGAAGTTCTGTTTGTGCCTGCATCTCCAGCCGCATCGATTCCACGGCGAGCTTGAGAAAACACAGTTCGTCTCGACTGGCCTCGGTCGCCTTGCGGATCTTGCGGAGATCGTTGAAGAGGCACATGCGTTCCGCCTTTACCACATGGTCATGAGGATCTTGATCGCCACGATGACGACGAAGGCGATGACCAGAACCCAGATCACCTGCATGAACCACGGCGGTATCGCGATGCCAAACTGACGCAGTGCGATGTACACCAACGCGATGAGTGCGGCGATAATCACAACCGCAATCGCGATCTGACCGAGCGACTAGGTTTGCAGGGGCATCTGAGCCAGCAGGGAAATCATGGGGTCACCTTCTTCTCGGACGCATCGACGACGGACGTGGAAGCATCTCTAGGCGTCCTTGGCGTCCTTGGCGTCCACCTTCGCTTGCTTCGCCTCGTGATCGTGGAATAATTTTTCGGCCAGTTTCGCTGCCGCAAGGTTTTCCTTCGTGGGTTCCTTGTCCGCCTTCCAGCGACTCAGTTCTGCTCCCAGCCGCAACTGAACACCGTACTGGCTGTTGACAAGGTCGTGAGTTTTTTCCCCGGTCTTCTGCGTCTCGATGGCAACCACCGCCAGGTCGTTGAGTTGTGTGTTGGTCGCGGCCGTGGTATTGACCAGCACTTTCTTGACCTTTCTGGCCTTGCTGGCGGCTCTCTCTGTAGCCAGCTGGGCATTGACGGCCGCCTTGTGAGCCTGTGCCGCCACGCGAGCTGATTCAACCCGAGCAGCCTCTGCGGCCAGTTCTGCTTTCTTTTCCTTCACGGCTGCGTCGATGCGATCCCAGCGCCGATTGACGAGGGCCACAACCCCCATGCCGAGGACAACGATAAGCGTGATGGTGTTCTCGCTCATGACTGTCTAGCCTAACCCAGAACGGTTTTTCAGTTCAAATGGGTCCGGGGAATTCCACCTGCCCACCCACGTTGACCACGCCCGACGTGTACCGGCATTCAGCATTCGGAGTGTTGTCCCAGAAGTCGTGCTCATAGGGGCGAGCTTCGAGCGCCAGCGTGTTCGTATGGGTCAGCGTGACCTGCACCGTGCTGGAAGTATTGGTGGTGTTCGTGACGACTACACCCCCATTGGCGATGGTCTTCGTGAGGATGGGATTTACTGCGGCCTCGTTCTCTGGCCCCAAATACCAGCCGAGTGTTTTCCCGCTCAGGTTCTCGGGAATCGTGTAGGTGATTATCACGCGCTCACCGCGTGCAAAGGTGATGGGATCTGCTACGGTAGACACGGTACGACTCCCGGTGAGACTGAAAGAGGTATCCCGGCTTCCTGCAAGAGCAAACGAGGTGTCCCGACTGCCAGTCAGAGAGATTCTGCGCCCGCCACTGGCCGCCGGCGCGGTCTCAAACCCAGGCCAGACGGAACGCGGCCAGAATTCGCTGGGGTAGGAAAGCGTCGGCCACATTGTTAGCTCGCGTCGAGGACCATTGCGAGGCGGCCCGTGGCATCCACCGTGGCAACGATCCGGTCAGTGGTGTCGTTGACGTCGCGTACCGTTATCGTTGCCGTTCCGACTCCACTGAGTTTGCCGCCGTCTGCGCTGAGCAGAATCCGCAACGCTTCCCTCAGCGTGAAATCCGTCTCGATGCCATTGGCGAGGTCGAGCAGAGCAGCGGCCACCGCATTGCGCTCCCCGCTGGTGAGTGTCATCGCCGCCCCGGTGATGGCGAGCCCCGCCTGTATCTTCGTCACCGCGGCAGCGCTGACGGCAGTAGCGGAGAGGGCGTCTGCGGCGAACGTGGCCGCATCAATGGCGCCGTCCGCGATGACCGCCGCGTTGATGGCCCCAGCGGCAAAGGTGGCGGCGTCAATGGCCCCGTTGGCAATCGCCGTAGCGTCGATGGCTGAGGCCGCGAAGGAGGCTGCCGTGATGCCTCCAGATGCCACGCTGCCGACGCTTCCCACGACGTTACCGGACACGCTGGCGGCAATGGGCGTGGCCGCCGTAGCGGCTGTCGTGACAGAACTCTTCATTGTTGCTGTCAGATCGCCGTTCGTTGGGGCGTTGGTGAGATTCACGGCCGTCGTCGTCGTCGTGGTCAGCGTGCAGGCGTCGGCGAGAATGACACCATCCACCTTCCCAGACGTGGTCAGGATCTCCCCCTGCCCGGTGCCGTCCTTGACGGTCACCTTCGGGTAGCCTGCCGTGTCGGGCGAGCCCAGCGCTGTTCCCAGCCAGTGGGACGGGTCCACCTTGGGGACACCGGCGGCAGACTCTGCCGGCACGAGTCGGAATGTCATCACCGTTAGTTTGGCGGTGATCGAGGAGACAATGGCAGTCACCACGACGTTGTACCACTTGCCGACCTCGAAACCGTTCGCGATTGAACAGGCATAGGTGCCGCGATAATCCCCCGTCTTGCTGGTGCGCTTGGTCATCGCAACGGCTGAGAGAATCGGTGTATCCGTGGCCTCCTCGAAAACGTCAAATTCGGGTGGACTGTCCGCGTCCGAGACCGCACCAGTGGCCGCGATATGAGTCGTCACGTCGAAGTGCGGGACAGCATCGAGGGGTATTTCGCCGGAGTACATGGCCGAGAAGTCCTCTCAGAAGATGGACGTCAGACCGTTGAGCCAGGCTTCCACGTCACCTCGTTCGGTTATGTCGAGGCCGCGGTTGTAACCGATGAAGGCGAAAACGTCCTCCGCACAGTAGTAACCAGCGGAGGAATTCCAGGCGCCAAGGCAAACACTGTTGCCGACCGTGAAGGACGTGCCGCAGTCGCCGAGAGTCTCCACGCCGTTAACACGCGCTACACTATCTGCGCCGCCATAGACGGAAGTGATGATATTCCAGACGGTCGGATCGATGTTAAAGTAGATATTGCCGCCCGCGTACTGGAGGCACGAGTCGCTCGCCCAGTTGTACAGAAACGCATTCCCAGGAGTGCCGCCGTAGGGTATGTCAAAGGAGGTCGACGCCTTCTTCATTACAATAATGACCGTGGCCGGTCTCATGTCCAGCGAGAAGGCTGATTGTAAAATGTCGTCTGCCCCATCGCAGCGCGCACAGGGCAGAGAGTTAGGCCCGCCCGTGGCACGATAGGTGGGGCGCGCACTATCCGCAGCCGTGAAATCGCCCCCGGCGTAGTGGTCGCTCCATGTGCTAATTGGATCGCTTGTCGAGAGACCCCCGAGGTCCGTGGCGAGCAACTCGAAGACAAGCCCTGATGTGACAGGGTTGCCACCACCGCCGCCACTAGCGCCGGTGCCACCGAACAGGCCAGAGGTAAAAATTCGGGGGCTGAATACACTGCTATTCATGCCGGGGAGCGTAGCACGAAACTGACGTCGGCTTCAAACGCGCCTATCTTGGCAGCACAGCAAGATTGTCTGTACGCACCAGCCAGCGCCCACCTCGCCACGCCTCTACGACCGGCTCCACCTCTGGATCAATCGGGGAACCGTAGTCGTGAAAGGCCAGCCAGCCATGAGACCTGACCAGCGGCAAGATCATCTCCAGATCCCGTCGCACGCTCTCAGCATCGTGAGAGGAGTCGAGGAAACAGCCGTCGAAGGTGTACCCTTCGCGCAGCAGCTGCGGCAGAACCACCTGATTCAGGCCGACACGAATTTCTACCTTGTGACGAAATCCATAGCGATTCAAATTGGTCTTGAAGGCGTCCAGTGTCTTTACAGTGCCCGGCGTGCCCGTGGACTCGAAGCTATCCACGCTGACGATCTTCTTCGCTTCCTGAGCAAGACAGAGCGTGGAAAGACCCTCATAGCTGCCGACTTCCAGAACCTCACAGCCACGACCGAGGTAAGCCAGGGCGGTTGCCTCAGCGCACGAGAGCCAGCCGTGGACGTCGGTTATCGAGAATTGTTTCATGTCTCGGGATCTCCTACATAATCCCCACACATCGCATAGCACTTTGCTGGGATACAGGTGCCGTGCAGCGGGCAGGCGTAGGTCCACTTGCGGACGCAGTTGCAGCGCAGACGTTTTACCACCTTTCCCAGGTGGATGCACGGCAGGGTTTGCTTTGCCGGTGCCGCGGACGGGATTGCTGACCTTGCGGCGGCGCCGGGCTTTTTGTCCCGAACGGTGCAGGTGGAACAGAGGACCGCAGACGTTCCCCTCTTGCCGTTCTGTCCCCGTGGATGGATGCACCGCCAGCGGCCGGGGGCAATTTCTTCCTTCCGGTGCTCGCAGGGGGTTAGGGGTAATTCCACGCGACTCACGATTACATCCCCAGCGCGTACTTACCGCTGAGATAGCAGAGGGTCTGGATTTTTTCTCCCTCACCCAGAACGCGATCGTAGGCGAGCAAGGCGGCCAGGTCGCCAGCGAGAAAATCCTTGAATACTCCCGGACTGCCAAAGAGAGGAGTGGCGCCGATGGACGCATCCGTCAACCCCCAGCCGATGGTGATGCCCACACCGATGTTCCCATCCGTGCAAGGGTCTGTCGGCCGTCCCCGGTAATACGAAGGAACCGGGGAAGTCCCATCGTAGGAAAATCCGGTTGCGTACCAGGTACTCGTTGAGCGAGTGAGCGCAGACGGGCCTACTAGGTCCTGATTCTGCGCCAAAGCCGCCATCGTGCGCAGCTCGCTGGAGACATTCGTGAACAGGGAGTAACTCAACCCGTTTCGGTTCGACCCGAGGAGGGCTGAACTGGCAATATCGGTATGCGACGAGGGCGGCGGCGCCACGGCACAATTCCAGACAACGAACATTGTGGCTGGCGGAATGGGCCAGCTGTTCGCCATGTTCAGCCACTGATCGGTTCCGTTGAACCGCATCACAGGCAAGCCGTTCAGGATGCCCGTCTTGTAGATTGGACGGTTGCTGCCCGTTTGTGTGCCGTCGTCTCCGGCAGAGGATTGGTCGGTTGCCAGGTCGATCGGGTCGCCGTCGGAGAGCCCCACGATGCTCAAATCAGCCTCGATCCAGCAGACGAGACCCGTACTCGGCGGTAAGGCTGGAGCGGAAGCACACGGCGCGCACACCGGAACCGGACAGCAAGGACAATCACTCAGGATATAGGTCGTTGCCATTTTTTTGTGCCGTTCGGGGCTACGCAGGCCCAGCCGTATCCTCCAGGATGCCCAGGCTATCCACGAAGAGGTCAATCTCCGTCACGAACAGGTCGCCGTTGGCCGAATCACACTCGACGGTATCGATCAACGTGACGGTGTCCGGTCCTGCTAACGTATCGCCGTCGATTTCTGTGACGCGACCGCAGGCGTAGGTGAGGGTGGTGTAGTCTGCCCCATCGCAGGTGATGCTGGTGGGGAGAATCAAATCTCCCGAGAAGAGATCACTGCCAACCGAGTCGAGCAGATAGCCGCCGAGGAAGGACATGCCCAGCGTGTCCGCCTCGGGCCCCAGAACGCTGTCGTCGCAGTTGAAGCTGGACAGGACGACAATGTCTTCCGTGATACCGCAGTCGTCCGAGACGATTGCCACGGCAGCGCCCGTGGAGTCGTGATAGACGAGTCGCAGGGGGTCCACTTTGCAGCTGCACGGGTACACGTCGGAGTTCGTTCCGCTGAAGCTATAGACGGTGTCGCAGCCACTCGGGGCTCCGCTGATGGTGATACTCAACTCACCATCGCAGACGGCCCCACCGCCACAATCCCAGGCCACCGCAAAGGCGAGAGAGTCATTGCCACAGGCCCCCGTGAGGGTGTCACTGACCAGCCAGTTCCCTGAAACCGTATCTCGCGTCAGCGTGTCGCTGAACTCAAAGTGCGTGCCACAGCTCGAATCACAGCCTTCCGGCACCGGCAACCGCACCGAGAAGCACAGGGTATCGCCTACTTCAGAGCAGCCGAAGTCGCAATCGCATTCGGGTACGGGGTCGCACCACTTGGCCCGCTGCCAGCCGCCGGGAATCAGCATCGAGACGAGGTTATTGACAAACCACGGCGGCGTCAGAATCGTTTGCTCCGGGGACAGTTGCCAGGCTAGACGAGTCCCCCCGTCCGCTTTCGAGACAACGGTGGAGCGATCCCAGGTTGGCCCTGAGTTCCTGAACGCTTCCAGTCGAACCACCGTGTTGACGACGGGGGATGTGAAGGGTATCGGGGCGTGTGTGTGAGTACCCCGGAAGACCTGATCGAGCGTCTCGGTATAGCCGATCTCAAGGACCGAGCCCGGTACGCTGGCGGCCCCTGTGACGTTGTAGAGCCTGGCATCGAGGGTGCCGATAGTTCCCGCTGAGATGAGTCCCTCGCCGATGACCTGAGCCGACAGAAGGTAGTCCGCCGCGGCTGGGAGCGTCACCGAGAGCCCCGTATCCTCCCAGGTGTCATCGGCGACAATGTCGTAATTTGTGTCGAGGGTGTCACTGCCCGCTGGGGTGAGTCTGTCCACCTCGACCGGGCAGACACTCGCTACGAGGGTCGTTTCGAGGCCGGCAGGCGTGGCCGTCGTGCAGGGCAGACCGTGGCCGGACTCAGGGAATACCACCCATTCCGTGCCGTTCCATCCCACCAGGACCGTTTGCCCCGTGTCGGGATTGATGACGAGCCGCAGTTCGCCGAGGATGCCGGTATCGCAGGGCAGAAAAACCGCTACAGATCCTGGGCCGCCAGAACCTCCGGTTACAGAGCCGTCGCCGTTGCCGGTGCCAGGGGAAGCCGTGGCGTGAGGGTAGGTGAACTCCCAATGGTCTCCCCCATCAGCCAATCTTAGCCAAGCAATGGCCCCAATAGGGACGGACTGGTTGAAGTTGACCTCTTCGGCATACAACCCCTTGTCAGCTGTCGCCACGATGCCATCGAGCTTGTAGTCCAGCTCGGTGTTCGGCGGGCGCAGGTAACTGTCCTGCATCTCCGCGAAAGTGTAATTCGGCCTCCCCGGATACTTGCCGGTGATTTTCGCCCAGAATCCGTTACTCTCCGGCCCCTGGAGCATGATGCCGGATTCACTGACCGCGGCAAGCATGTCCGTGGCGGTGACGTTGTCGGCTCGCCAGGCAACCTCCCACAGGCGACGCATCACTTCGAGGAGACGCGGCTGTCCGTGGTGAAAATCAGGAAAATTCGGAACCGGGTTGCTCATACAGCGTCGGGTCTGAACAGGTTGCGGAATGGGGTTGCCCTGTACGTCCGCGTACTGGTCAGGGCTCCGTCCGATGTGACGAGAACAAACTGCAACTGTCCGTCCGGCGGTTTACGCAGGATGTAGTTCCAGCCTCTGGCGACGTTGTTGACCGAATCCCAGCGGGGAAGGAACTTCATGCGATATTGCAAGTCGTACTCTCGGCCGCCGAAGGGAGAATAGATCGGCTTCGGGTCGGGGGCCTCAACCAGCAGCGTCTGCGGCGCGAACCCGTCAAAGGTGTCCGCATTCACCGTGCCCATCTGCGACATGATCGCCTTGATGGGCACCCCGGCCTCTGGCACCCGATGCCAGGTGTAAACAATGTCCATCGACGGCTCGACGTAGGGGATGCCCTCCGCAATCGGTATCTTCAGCGTGCCGATGGGCGAAGCGACGAACATCATTCCTTTGTTGAGCGACAGCATGCGCCCGGAGGGTTTCGCGACGCGCGTAACATAGCGGTAAGCGCTGGACTTCGGCGTCCCTGCACTCAGAGCAAACCCCTCATCCGGCAGCAGGAAGAAAAAACCATCCGTGGCGTCGGTGTTCAACACCGAGTTATCGTCGCCGACGTGATAGGTGAACGTCGTGTAGACAATCGTGAGGAGGGCTTGCTCATACGTCGTCACGTCCAGCAGGTCTTTCCCCGGCTTTCCGATCCCCTCGACCGACGTGATCCGGGTTGCGTACATGCCCGGTGGAGCTGCGGGATAAGGATGAGGTAGCAATCCACCGCTGGCCTCAACCGTGGGTACGATTAGGGGCGACGAACGCGAGATGTAGGGTTGACCGGAGACGGACGAGGTAACGAGGGCAGCTTTGCCCAGGAAGGCTGGGAAGGCGGCCCAGCGGTCTTCCCAGGCCACGAGGATCTTGCGCGTGACCTGTCCCTTGTCTGTGTCGATAGCTTCGCTGGGGCTCCCAGGTGGGTGTTCCCAGTAGTCGATACCGTTCCAGGTCGCCGGCATTCGTTCCCCCTTCCGGCCTGCGAAGGTAACGAATTTCGTTGCTCGGGTTCAAACGGCGCGCCACAATCGGAGGTTCGCCCCAACCAAAGGAGGCACCGTGTTCCCGTTTGCGCTTGGTTTTCTGGCTCCCCGAGACGTGGCGGTGTTGCTCGTCGTCTGCGGAGTGCCGGTCTTCGTCTGTCTGCTGATTGTCACTATCGTACTGCTGGTTCGTCGCTCGAATCGCCACAGCCTCGACGATCCCGACGACGAGCCGTGATCTCAGAACCCCATGTTCTCCATCATCCTGCCGATGTTCTCCAGGCGGTCGCGAACCTGAGCCACGGTAGTTACCGTCTCCTTCTGCTGCTCCAGGGTTGCTTCCATCTGCTGGCGCAGGACTTCCGCCTGAGCGTCTCCGACGTTCAGGGCGGCCAGTTGCTGCGCCTCGCTGTACTGAGCGAAGCCCATGTAGCGTGACTGCATGGGCATTTCCAGATTCTGTTTGAAGGGGTCGCCGGCCTTATCCTTGACCCCTTGCAGGTTGGCTAATCCCTGCTCAGCGGACATGATCTGCACGTCGCGCAGGGAGATGGTTTGCCCGATGCGAACCTTGGCGGCGATCTGCTTCAGGATGGCGTCGCTCAGGTCTTGCCCGCCGCGGGTTCTCTTCAGGGCGCCTGCGATGTGAGTCTCTTGCGCTTCTTCTTCCGCCTCGTCCCGACCCGGCATGAGGTGAAACAGCCGGGCAGGCATCGTCTTTTTAGCTGCCGCCTGCGTCTCCTCAAAGCCTCGTTCCACCTCAGGCGTGAGGTGGCCCGGCAAGGGGTTTTCGCCCAGCAGGCGCGCCGCCTGCAATCGCTCGACGTGCTTCTTGTACTTCTCGGTCTCCTCCGCAAGCACCCGTCGTTTTTCCTCTGGGGTCTTGGCGTCATCGACGCGCTTGCGAATGTCAGTCGGTAACGCAGCAATGTCCTGTGGAGTGATTCCTTCGTGAGGACGTCCTGCTGGGCCACCATGCGGGTTATTCACTCCCGCCATTGCCTCCCCGGCGTTTCGCTTCAGGTAGCCGAACGCAGCCGCCAGTGCTCCAACAGCAATGATCGTTGCCGTGAGAGGATGTGCCGCCATCACGGCCCACGTCGAGGAGAGAGCGGTCTTCAGTCCGCCCAGGCTCACAGCGGCGAGTACCGTGGACAGCTTGAACGCCATGATGGCCCGTTCAGCGGCGAACCACGCAATTACCAGTGGCTTCACTACCCCGATTACGAGACCACCAACCACCAGTATGCCCTTCAGCGCCACGGCCGCGAGCGCTGCCTTTGCTATCCAGCCTGCCCATGTCGTGATCTGTTGCCGGGTGTCTGCATCGATGCTCTGAAACCACGCCGAAAGACCCTGTAAACCTCTTGCCAAATCCGCGACCACCGGCATCAAAAACCGCCCGAGCTGAATCGACACCATTTTGAACGAGTCGTTCAGCGTCGAAAAGAGACTCGGGTTTGCAGCTGCAACGAGGCCGTACATACTCGCCGTTGCCACCGTGGAGGCGGTGAAAATGCCAGTCATCGCCCCCGACATACCCTTCAGTTTGTCCTCCAGCAAAGACAGCGAAGCCCCGACCTTGCCTTGCTCCGCGACCATCTGCGCCCAGTTCATCTGCTTCATCACGACGGCCATTTGCTTGCCGTACTCCAGCTGCGCCTTCATGGCCTGCTGTCCCTTCGGCGAACCCATCCATTCCGCCTGGCGCTTTGCCAGGTCAAGCTTGGCCGTGTTCAGCGTCTTGAGTTTTTGCTCGACGTCCAGCGTCTTGCCCAGGAACGCCTGCTGTTCCGCCAGCTTTTTCTTGAGGTCGCCGGCCACGTCGATTTCGAGAACTGCCTTGCCCAGGCTCATGTCTGCCATGTTGCCTCTCCTTCCGTTGCCGTCGAATCTCTAAAAGGCGCTCCTCGATGCGATGTTCCGGCCAGCCTCGTTGCCGGAACAATTCGCGGTTTGCCTCTTCCTCGTTCGGTTGCCAGTTTGGCAAGGACCGTCTCTGCAACTTGCCCTTGTCGTCCCTTGGATGACATAAGACGGTGTTATAGTAGCGCCGGGATAGCTTGCCGATTTGGTCCCGTCGGTACCCCGCCTCTTCCAGGCCGGCGCAGATCGTCTCGAAAGGGATTGGTGCCGGTCTCGGTTGTCTCAGGGATTGGCCGGTAAGTTTTGGTCTCCCGGCCGTTTCGAGTTTGGGTCGTTGAGCCTCGACAGGATCGCTTGCAATTCCTTCCACTTTTTTTCATCCTTGAAGATGCGATCCACCAGGGCCGGCGTCACGAGGCCAGCACTCTTCTCCTTCAGGGCGAGGTAAGCGAGGTAGCGCATGCCATCGGGGCTGTACTCGCCCATCAGGTAGTTCTGCGTGCCGACGGCGTACTGGAAGGTGGAGCAGTCCTGCCGCCAACCCGTCATCTGGATCATGAATTCCATCGGGTTGAGATTGGCGGCATGGCGCTGGATGACGCGAAGTGCTTCCGCTTCGAGGAAGATTTTGAAGAGTCCCTCCTGCTCGAAAGTCCTCTCGCTGACAAGGTAGTCTTTGCCATCGAAGGTGAAGGGGAAGGGCGTCCCCAGCAGTTCGGCCTGATCGCTCAAGTGCTATCTCCGTTAGGTCTCGTCGGGACGGAAGAACCTGCCGCGCGTGCGTCCCGACAGGTCCACGGGCTGGAGCTGGTTCGCGTTGCCGTTGTGGCTGAGTTTCAGGATCAGGAAAGACGGGAACTGCCACGGCGAGGCGGCCAGCCCTTGCGGATAGATTTCCAGAACGACTTCCGTTCGGGGAATCAACACCTGCGGCGTACCGTAGGGGTTGTTCTCGGTGTCGTAGGACGCCTGCTTCAGCGTGACGGTGGCCTTTTCGATGCAGCCGATGGCATCGGAAAAGCCTTCTCCCTCGAACGTCGTGACGTCACCCTCCGTAACCTCGTCGTCGATACTGAACTCCTGGCAATCGAAGATTTGCCCGTTGATTCGCACCTTGGCATTGAAGCCAGCAATCGGATTCGCCATGACTCACCCTCTCTGTTCCGGCCCCGTTTTGGTCTCAGTGAATCACGGCGTCACGTCCAGGGCACAGCGCAGGTCGAAGTGACCATTCACGGCACCCGGGCAGTCAACGAAGAGTGCCGTCACGTCAGTGTTGACCGGGTTGTCCAGGCCGCTGCCTGTGTACCAGGTGATCGGCGAACCGCCGGTCAGGTCGAACGTCTGCGCCCCGGTTGTGTTGTTCGTGTGGACCGTCATGTCCACGTCCGAATACATGAACAACCCCTTGATGGACGCAAAGGGTATGGTCACGTCGATCTCGGTGTTCGTGGTGTTCGCGTTGATGACGGTGTTGACGACGTTGACCTCGGCGTCTGCGTTGACGGACACCGAGGGGTTGAGCGGGTTGGCCGAGCCGTTACGCCAGCCAAAGGAGAACACATGGGTAACGCCTGCCATCGAAGCACCTCTCTCTCTGTTCCCGTGAAGCAAGAGAGAGAGTACCCCAGAGACGTTCTCGGGTTCAAATGGGGGTAGCGGCTACCACGCCTTGGCGATCATGACGTCGAAGGTAAGTTCCCCCTCGAACACGAACTCGCCCGAGGGAGCGCGCTGAGGGGAGACACCGAGGCGGTAGTTTTTCTGTCGCAGGTAAGTCGTGGTAGCCCCGTTGATGTTCAGTTCTTGCCCGGAATTGGGCAGGCTGGAATTGGGATTGAAGACGCCCTTGACGAGGAATACCAGAGCGTCGGCGTCGTCCGCTAACGGTGTCGAGGAACAGACGAAGGTGAGCGTTGTCACCTCGCGGACACTCTGGGAACTGTAGTTCGGCACCTCGCCCTCGTGCCGGATGACGATGTGCGGCAAGACTGTTTTTTCGGGGGCCTGGGCCAGCCAGATACGGCTGCTGACGACCGCCGTGATTGCCGGCGTGGTGAGGAGCTGGAATTTCACGGCTTGCAGGACCGTGTTGAGCGTCGGCATGGTGGCTCACATCTCCATCGCTCGCTTCATCGCCTCTTTCATCTCCGCGGCCGCCTCGGGCAACGTACTGGACAGATAGGGATGGTTCATGTGGGTATCAAGGGGGATAGCGTAGATGGTGTTAAACACAATGCGCGTGTTCCGCTCGGCAATGTCCACCTCGTAGCTACCCGATGCCCTTAGCCTCCCGGACAGCTTCCTCGGCGGCGCTCCCGGTGTTGCCCGTGTCGTGGCCCGGTAATAGGGAATCCCCTTCTTGCTCGTCACCAGGACTCGCGGCGCCGGTACGCTGAGTTTCTCCTTGATCCGGTTCAGGAGGACATTCGCCCCCGCCGTCAAGCCGCGATTCAGACGCCGCTCCACTTCGGCGAGCACCTTGTCCGTTCTCCAGAAGAGGATACCCACGGATGACTCCTTGCGGTTTGGGTGCTGCCGGGTCGCCGAACATGATGCGATCCACCTCAGCGATTCTGGCATTGAGTAATCGCCTGCATTCGGTCAGTATAACAATCGTTGCCGCATTGAGTTCGTCCGTTCGTCGGCGCAGTTCCTTCTCCTGGTCCTCGGTCACAGCACAATCTCCTCTCCCGTGATGACGTAGTAATCAGGTATGCTGCCCAGTCCGCCCCTACGAAACTGCACGCCCACCACCCGCACCACCAGCCCCGTGCTCGTGATGATCCGGTGTCCGTTGACGATACCAGATTGCTGTGTAAAGATGCGGTGCGTGATGTGCATACCCTGCATGGCGTAGGCGAGCATCTGGTGAGCGCTGGCGTCCTCCACTCGTGCCGGGATGCTGGCGTACAGGTTTACCCAGGGAGTGAAAGTGCCGCCAGCCGATGGGTCGGACCCAATGGTGGGGGCCTGCACCGTGATGAGATCACCAGCGAGTAGGGCCTCGATCGTCATCGCTTATCCGTCTCATGCCACTTCTCAACCGCCCGCAGAAACCCCTCATACTCGCCTCGGGTCATGCCGCCATTCAAAGGCGCTTTCGGCCTGACAAGACCGACGCCACCAGCAGCAACATCGCATCTATCATTCATGCTTCGATACTCTGACTACCCGGTTGCCACCTCGCGATAGTTCGCCAGCAGCATCTTCGTATCCGCCAGCGAGTTGAGCGTTTGCACAGCCAGCGAGTACGAGTATTCGCCGAGACTCTCACTCGACGGGATGTACCCGTAGCGGCCCTTCCTGAACATCTCAACGGCGAGTTGATTGACTGCCTGCCGCAGGTCCGCAGGTATCGAACCTGGGGCGTACCCGGCTGTGTAAACCACCTGCACATTGCCGTAGCCGAAGGGCCAGAACGGGGCTCTGGCTGCGGTCAGGGTGCCTTTGCGTAATCCCATCCAGGGTCCGGGCCAGTCCCAGAAAGCATTGCTGCTAAGGGCCACGCCTCTTGCCCTCCGAAGGATGCCGGACTTGCTCTTGCCCGCGCCCGCGTACCTCGGCTCGTCGCGCACAAGGACGTAGTCCGTGCCGAGAGTAAGAAGCGACCCAACCGGGAACGCATCGGGACCATCGCCATAGTAGCCGTTGGGATCGACCTTGACCGACGTGATCGTACTCACCGGCCTTTGCCGCAGAGGCAAATCCGGCAACCCCGTGCCGTCGTAGTAGTCGGTGTAGGAGTGCTGTTCGAGGTCCCTGTGGGTGTAGTCTTTTACCGCTCTATCCGCGGCTTCGAGAATCTGCTGCAGAACAGGGTTTGCGACCGTCACGACCAACGACGAGGCGTAGAGGCTTGAAGTCAGGAGAGCGCGGAAGTCCTCGACGTTTGACAGCATGACGACCTCACCTTACAATCCCCTCGGTGACGGCTGCGGCGTGGGGACACGCAGGGGTGGCGGGAACTGGAAAACGTAGCCCTCCTTGAGAAGGCACCTCGATGAATCAACATCGGGTGGCAGCTGCAGCTGGGGGCACAGCCCCGTTGTCGGTTCAAATCCGACCCCAGAGAGAAGCAGCCAAGCCGGGAAAGTACCGGCCCAGCCGTCACTTTTTCCCCTCTGCTACCGCCTCGTCCCGCTCCAGCTGCACCTGCACCGCCGCGGCCCGGTAGATCGGCCACGCCCCGGGAGTAATCCGCGTCTGGAAAATGTCCTCCGTGCCCTTGTTGCCAGGCAGTTTCTTCGTACCCGTCTTGACCTTGGTTTCCACGTCCGACTCCGGCTTGGTGGGATCGAGCCACCTGGAAACTTCCCGCTTCGGGTCGCCCTCGTAGAGTTTCCAGCCGTGCGCAAGAAGGTAAGCAACCGGGTCGCGGTCAACGTCCACCACACGGGATTCACTCGCCCTGATTGTCTTGACTGGTTCAGCCATCTTGATTCTCCTGTCTCAGCCCAGCGTCACGTTAGTAGAAGTGAGCAGATACCAGGCTCCCTGGTACGCAACCACCACGAAGCCGTCGCCGATGGCCCCGCCGAAGGTAGCCGTATCCTTGCCACTGCCGCCGTTGTTGAAGCCTGGCGAGGCATTGGCGACCGTGTGTGTCTGTGCCGTCGTCGAGACGATATTCAGTATCATTCCGTCGTGCGTGGTCGCCGTCGGCGCCGCCAGGGTTACGGTTGCTGCACTGCTTTTGGTTATCAACACCGTGCCGTTCTTGATCGTGATGGCGGTGTCGGTGCTGACTGCCTGAATCGCCTCCGGGTTGACATTGCCCGTGCTGGCGATTGGGTCGGTGATCGTGTAAGTGCGAGCCCCGGCCTGGGCCGCAGTCACAATGGCTGTGATGGTGTCGCCGCTGTTATCCGTCGCCGTGAGGGTGGTCCTGCCCTTGCTTCCTGTGCCAGGGAAAACCGTGACCGTACCTGCCGTACCAGACGCTCCTGCCGTGACCGCGGTGCCGTGCGCCGTGGTGGCGTTGACGGTGGTGGAGGTTAGCGTCGTGATGGTCGCCGAGGTGATGGTCGCGATACCCTTCGACCCATCAAGGACCACCGCTTTGTTGTTGGCTGCCGTGCCGTTGGTGATGCCGTCGATCTTCGCCAGGTCCGTCTCGCTGAGGGTCGTTGTCCCGGTAACGAGGTCCCCGTCGAGAGTGACAGTGTGCAACGTGGCAACATCGCGGGCGCTGTCCACCGAGAGAATCTTGTCGGCCGTCACAGTGCCCGGCGTGATGCCCGAGGCAACGTCGATGCTCGACACATCGAAGGTCACGAGGCCCGCAGCGGCACTGCCCAGGCTCAACGGAAAACTGCCACTGCTGCCCCGGACGTTCAGATCACCAGATGAGATTCCAGTGACGCGAAAGCGTGCCTGATCGCAGCCGGACGAGTCCACGGCGTAGGCCACCGAGGAGTCATCCGTCAGGGTGATGGTGCCCGTGTGCCAGACGTTGTCCGCTATCGCCAGCGCTGCTACCGGCACCCAGACGGGATCGGAGTCGCCGCTGGCGCACTCAAAAACGCCGGTCACGCTCCCGTAGGTTCCAGAGAACACGAACATGGAGCGATTGTCACCCACCTGGCCGTCAAGGGCCAGGGTGTCGCCAATCGTTGTCAGTGTGCCGGATGCAGTCGCCATGTTGTTACTCCCGCGGCTTCTTCCCGTGCGTCTTGACCGGGTCGTGCTTCTCGTGTTTCTCATGCGGTTCGGGAGCCTCCAGCGCCGCATGGGGCATCACTGGATGTGCCGGATGCGCCGGGTGCTCAGGATGAGTAGGCTTCTCAGGCTTCGGCTTCGCCGCCACGGTCTTGCGCTCCACCGAGGGGACCGCCGGCAACACGGTGCCAGGGAACGAGCCGCTGTCCCAGCGCACGTCGGCGGCGCCAGACGTGAGCGCCGTCACCCGGAACCGCACCTGCGTCAACAGGGCACAGTCCATTGCGAGGACCAAGGTGGAATTATCCGCCGGCCCAATCAGGCCGTACTCGCAGACGTTTGAGAGAGCATCAACGGTGGCGAGACCGTGCCACAGTTTCCCGTCCACGGTGCCCTCGACGAGCCCTTGCAGGTTCTCGTAGGTACCCGAGAGGATCATCTGGGCTCGCGTGTCGCCCTGCCCCACTTCGAGGATGGCCGCATCGTCGGGGATGTGCAGGGTTTTGTTTGCCGTCGCCATAGGTATCACCCTCCGGGGTCTGTCGCACAGCCCCACACCTGGTTATTGTGAAAGTCCGCCCGCCCATAATGGACGACGTGAACCGCTCTTGTGGCGAACACACGCAGACCTTTGCGGGCGAGCATCCCGGACCAGTGCCAGTCCTCGGAAAGGACATGGGCGGAAAACCGCCCGTCTTCTCCCCGCCGGATTGCGTCCCGGATTTCAAAGTACGATTCTTCGACCCAGGGTTTTGTGAAGTCCACGAGGAACAACCCGGTGTTGACCATCAGCCAGCGCGGGTTGTCATCCTCCCAAAACTTGCGCGTGTCCTCCGCGTCGAACGTGACTGGTAAGTCCATGATTTCCGCCATCGTTAGACGTCGGATATTCATGGTCTGCGGGTCCTGCATCCCGGTCGATGTAAGACCCCGACTGTCCTTGATCGGCACCACGACAGAAATCACATCCGCCTCTACCCTTCGCATCTCCTCCAGCAGTTTGTCGAGCCAACACGCCTCCGCGAGAATGTCCGCGTGGTGCATGGCGAAGTGCGTCAGGTTGCTTTCCGCTCGCTTATTCAGCGCGCTGCACCACAAGATGTTGAAGTTGTGGGCGAGAAGGGAAGCGCCATTCGTGGTCACATGAACCTGTGCCTCCGTGCTGGCCGTCATGATCGAGCGAAGCACTTCGGGAACAAGAGAGCCGTAGTGCGGCACACCGACGAAGACCGAGGCCGGTGGTGTCTGTACCTGTACCGTTACCGCCGCCTCGGTGGCGTCCAGCACCGCAACCACTTCCTCAGCCGCTCGCTCGTGCCAGTCCTGCATAGCACCCCCACCTGAAAAAGCGGCTCGCGTAAAGGCGAAGGCGGGAGGTGAAACGAGAAACGTACCGCCTTACCCCCACGCGAGCCCCGGTCACCCCACCTCTTCGGGATAGAGGTCTCAACTGGAGCCGACGACCTGCTGCGTCACGACGGACGTGTTATTTTGGGCGTTGCCCGGCTTCTGCACGGCATCATCGCCGATGGCGAGTATGGCATAGATGATGCTGTTCGTCGTAATCGTGGTTGAAGCGCGAACGTACCTGTCGCCCGCGTTCTGCTGGGCCACCTGGTCCGATCGAATCTCCATCGTGACGATCGTGTTGGCGGCCGTGTTCGGCACCTGGGTCAGGTTGGTTCCCGTGATGTTGTGGACGCCAGACGCGAAGTTGGCGAGAGCACAGCTTTGCAAGCGGCCGTCCATCGTGCCAGCGGCGTCGATCACGCCGAGTATCGGGACAAACAGGGCTCGCTTGAACTTCGCCATGTCCACCACTCCGCTGTAGTACGGAGTGGCGTTCGCGGCGTAGTTGGCTGGCGGCTGCCCCATCGCAAGGAACAGTCGCTGAGTCATTTGTTCGGTGTACATCGTGGTCTGTTCCTCTCTCTGTTCCTCGATCTCAAACCAAAGCCGTTACTCAGGGCGGGCCGAGCACAACGTAAGGGCTCACGGTCGTACTCGCGTTCTGGAGCGTGATCGGTAGGGAAACCTGTGGCTGTCCATCCAACCTCGCCAAGATTCTCCACGCCATTTGATTGTTAGCCCAGCCCGGGGTGTCGCTGGACTCGATCTCAACCGCCTGACGATCGCCGATGATGTATCGCGACGGGTCGAACAACGTGACGTCGCCTGTTGTGCCAAGCACAGGCAGGAGTTCCGTCGGGATAATCGGGCGCCCGTGCAGGATCAGCGGACCGTTCGGTATCCAGCCGGCGAAGTTGGTCTCCAGTTGGGCCAGCACGGTCGGGTGCATCGCCCACACCGAACGGGCGTAACTCGACGGCAGAAGTCGCCCCAGCATCTTGTCCGCATCGATCGGTTTGAAGTTCGTTGCTGTCGCCCGTGTTACCGAAACCGTGCCAGGATTGGGCAGGATGCCCAGCGGCTTGCCGGTTCCATCGCCGTTGAAAAAGGCGTAGTCTTCACCCCAGGCCAGCTCTCTCGCGAACAACTGCCGCAGGTACGCTTCCAGGGCCGCCCCGGTGTCGTCGAGAAGGTTCTTACTCAGGTAGGCAAACCCACTCAGATCCCAGGCGTGCAGCTCCAGTTGCCGGAATGTTGGCTCGGTCTCCGTTCGCGTAGCGGCCTCTGGCGTCCACGTCATTTTGATGCCGCCGAAGAAGGGCGACGTACCAGCCGCCTGTACCGTCTGCGCATCGGGCAACGGCAACTGAAGCGTGCTGCTCGCCATCGGCAGGACGGTGGCACCCAGGCGACGGAAGATCGACTCTTCCGCCATGTCAGTCATGAGGTCGTAGCGAAGTTCCACGGGTACGAGATAGCCGCCGAAAGCCCCAGAGGGCGTTTCGCTCATGGCCGCTTTGGTGCGCTCGGTGCCGTAGTGCTTCGCCAGGCCACGTGCGTCGTTGTAGGCGACGCGCAACAGCCAGTCGGCGAAGCACGGCGTAACGGACCACTCGCTCCCGCGAGAGATTCCCCCACGCTTTTGCAAGTCTCGGTTGAGTGCTGAGACGGACATTTACTGCCCCCACCCCTTGAACACCACTTCGCCATCCTCGCGACTGAACTGCGGCGATACCTCGCACGTCTGCCCTGCCACTCCTGCCTTGATGCCAGGATGCTCGACGATGAAAGACACCGAGCGCAGTTCCTGATACCCGGCGCTGGCGATAAAGACCGTGTCAGGCGGCAAGTGCAGAATGTCCATCAGCAGTTCCGCCGTCACCGTTACCTTGCCGCGTGCCATCACTCCACCTCACACCAAACGCACCGCGTAGCTCACCTGGAACGTGCCGCCCGCCGGATCGACCAGAGTGATTGGCGACCGAAACCATGGCGCCCCATCTCCCCTCCATAAAACTCTCCAAGCGACCTGGTTGTTGAGGAAACGCACCTGGGTTGAAAAATCAACCACCAAATCACTCCGCTTTCCGAGCAGGTAGCGGGAGAAGTCGATCAGGTACACGTCGCCGCCGACCGTGGCCGTGCCCAGCTTGTTCACCTTCTCGGTGAAGATCACGGGCAGGCCCAGTAGCTTGCCGCGTGGCTGAATGCCGGAGCCGCTGAAGATGGCGGACTGTGCCCCGGCATCGATCGGCGTGTAAACCAACCGGCCGGTACCCGCGGTCGCGCCGCTCTGGTCGTTCATCAGCCAGAGCTGATGTTCGACGGACGGATGGCAGAGCCAGGCGACCTTGTTCTCGTTGGTCAGGAGGTAGGACGCGCGCTCGTGCATCTTCACGGCGTCCTGGAACGTGAAGCGAGAGGCCGTTTGGCGCGCAACGCCGATGGTCGCGGCGTGGCCGGCAATGCCCGTGGGTTTGCCGACGCCGTCGCCTTGCAGGTACGCCCAGTCGGTGTACCACGCGATTGCCGACTTGAAGAGTTGCGTCAGCAGCGCTTCGAGGGCGATTGCGGAATCTGCCAGGAGCGTGTTGCTCGCGAGGCAGTAGAACGACAATTCCCACGCCGTCAGCTCGAAAGCGTTGAAGGTGGGTTCCGTCTCAACACGAGTGGAGGCTTCGCTCGACCACGTCGCCACCATGCCGCCGAGGAACGGCGACTGCCCAGCGCTGACGGTCTCGAACTGATCGAGGTAGGGAACCTGCAAGGTGCGATTCGTCAGAGGAAGGGACGATGCCCGCCCCTCAACGATACTCTCCTCGACCGCCAGTTCCATCAGGTTCATCGCGAACTGTGGCGGCACCGTGTAACCGCCTGTAACGCCGGACCCTTCTGCGAGAGCCGCCTTGGTCACACCAAAGCCGCCCTTGGATTCCGGCTCGAACAACTTGTTTATGTCGTTCTGGTTCGTGTAGTTCGCGAGTTTGGGGTCCTGATAGCCGACCAGGGCCGCCAGCATCTTGCCGAAGTCCGGGCCGAGGGTCTTGGAACCGTGGGGCATCCGGCCCACACCTCCTGGCGTTGAAAAGTAGGGATTGCCACCCTTCGGCTGGTTCGCCATCGCGTGGAGGAGAGCCGCGGGCGTCATGCCCGCTTTCGATGCCGGCTCCTTGAGTTGCTTGAGCATGTCCTCGAAGACCGGACCCCACCTGTTGTTTTGCGCCTTCAGTTCGGCGATCTCGTCGAGGACCATTTTGGTCGGATCGGTTGTGACTGGCTTACCCATGTGGACCTCTGCTCTGTTCCGGTTTTTGGTAGTCCCCGACGTCAACGGTTCCGAGGCGTTGCATCAGGTGGGCAATCTAACTCATTTCTTGTTTCGGGTGCAAATGCCTCACGGCGGTAACAACTGCCGCGTCCGATAACGCTGGGCGATATTGTCATTTGCCGGAGCCTGTCCTTCCGGCGTCACCGCGTATTCCCACTCCGACTCGTAGGGCGTCTTCAACTCCGCATCCATCAGGAAGAGGAACACGTCTCGGGGCAATGATCGCTCCGATCCTTCCACCCGCTGCCAGGGGTCGTGCTTCGCACCACGTTTGCGGCGCCAGCCGATGAAGACGGTAGCAGGTTGTTCACCCATAATCACACCTTGGGCAGGTTTTTGTCGGTCAGGTCGTATTCTTCCATGATTTTCTGTTGCAGATGCCTCACGATCAGCCAGTTCATCGTGAACAGCTTCCCATCGCGCCTACGAGGCGAGCCCGGCTCATACGACTCCGCAGCGCAAACCATGTCCCTGGTCTCATCTGTTTCTGGGAGGAACAAATCGTTACAGCCGTCGTTGCTCAGCCGGTCCCCGAACTGGTCAAGGAACGCCGCCAGGTATGCCGCCTCGGTTTTCGTCACACTAACCTCATTCCTCGTCTTCACAGTACGACTGGCCCGATGGTGGCGAGGATAGATGCCACTCCTTAGGCAAGGTTGAGAGAGACTTCCACCTCGTCTCGCTGGTTCGCCGCCAGGCGTCTGCACCCACCGGAATCCACGGTCGACAGATTCGCTTTTCCTTGGCAGCGGTCAATTCCGGGGCACCAGCCGGACGAAAGAGAACGCTGGTCAATATCCTTCCTTCCGTCAAACGCCACTCAATCAAAATCGGTCCAGCCGGAATCACGCCAGCCTCCTCCCGGTTGCCCGGAAATAGGTGCCGTTCATCTTCTCTTGCTGCTCTTTCAACTCTGAGAGAGCCTTGCCCACCGCCGCGAGGTCGAGGGACTTCTCCTCCGGTTCCTCCTCCTCACCGGTCAAGCCCTTGTGCAGGTCGTTCAGTTCCTTCGAGTGCATGCGGCAGGCGGCCTTGTGCGTCCGGCCGAATTGCCCTTCCTCCAACTTCGACATGTCGTCGAGGTGGTCCGCGGCTTCCTTCACCACGGCGAGACCCTTGCGGCTCAGTCGCTTGGTCTTGAAACCCTTCTTGCCGCTGTACTTGTCCAGTGCCTCCTCCGTCTCCTCCTCTTCCTCCTTCTCGGTCATCTCGTCTTCCTCGGCCTCGGCCGGCGCCGGTTCCGTTGCCTCGGCTTCCTCTTCCTCCTCCGTCTCCTCGCCAGCAAACGGTTCGGCCTCCGGTTCGGTCTCGGCTTCCACAGCCTCGATCCCCATATCGGCGTCTGGATATCGCTTGACGGCCCACTTCTCCACCCTCTCCAGTAAGTCCGAAAAGAACTTCTCCACCTCCGGCTCCAGGGTGGGAATCACCTCGCGGAGGAACTCCAGGCAGTGCAGAGCGCACGCGGCGCCGTGCGGCATGTCGATGGGTTCTTCCTCGACGGCTCCCAGGTCCTCGGCGTCCTCTTTCCCGATGCCGGGATCGTCGGGGGAGATGCCGACAGCCTTGGCTGCTTCCTTGCGGATCGACTTCGGCAGTTGCCGGAGGAAACGCTTCTTGGTTTCCATCTCCTCTTCCGGCATCTCGGCCTCGTGCCGTTCTGCCTGCGGCTCAACGGGATACGCTTTCTCCCATCCCTCGCCCTCCGGGTCCTTGTCGGACTGGTGAACGTTCTCGACGCCTTCGATGGCCGACAGCGACTTCATGCACTTTTCGAGGTGCTCCGGGTCGGCGTCGGGCGCGTGCTTGTGATGACAACTCTTCTCGCCCTCGTGGTAGTGAGCCTCATCACCTTCCGCCCCGCTTTCTTCCATCGCCTTCGCAATGGCCGAGGCGACGGAAGGGCGTTCCTCGTGGTGTTCTTCCTCGACATAGCCGCCATCGGTGCCGCTACCCTCGCTCAGTTTCCGCTGGGGGATGCCGTATCGTTTCATGGCCGTGACCCTCTTTTGCAGTCTCTTGTGTGCGGAGAGGATCACCCTTTCCGCTTGACTCCGATAGAGCCTCTTCTCGTTTCCGTTTCCGTCTTCGTCGTCGTCCTCGAATTCCTCGGGGTGGTCTTGCTTATAAAACTGGTCATCCGTGCCGGTTTCCCACTCGCCGGATTCGGGGTTCTTGCGTGAGTAAACCTCGGTTCCCTCGTCTCCCTCGCCGAGTTGCTCTTTCGCCGTCTCCACGTCCCAGACCTCAAACCATTCCTCGTCTGGGTTGTAGAGGATCGTTACGTCGTACCCTTCGTCCTTGCCGAGGTCTTTCAAGGCAGCTGCCAGATCCTCCTCGGTTGTTGCCTTGGGATCCTCGTTCAGTCCCGCCGTGTAGGTCTCGGACAGTTCCGGTTCCGCATGCTCAGACCAGTCCTGAGACGACTGCGAGGGTGAGTCGCTCTCGCCTGGTTTCCCGCCGCTACCGAACTTGCCGTCGTCGGTTCTGGGGTGCTTACCTTCTTCCCAGTCTCCCTTGACCTTCACTCTCCTTCCGACGATTCGCTTTCCTCGTTCTCGCTTCCCCTGCCCAGTTTTCCCCAGGCTCGCTCCAGAGCGGCTTCTTCCTCCTCGCTCAGTTCGATTTCTTCCGGCATGAGGATACTCCTTCTTCTTTGTCTTTCTCTCTTCCAGGTACGCGGCCAGTATCTTTTGCGACCGGCTTCCCTTGCTCAAATCAAAGGTCGCATGTGCCATATCCGCGCCGTTTTCCTTCCACCAATCTCTCCCATTTTTGGTGGACATAATGTCGAGAACGGACTTTGCATCCGGGAACAGTTTACTGGCCCTGTCTACTATCTCGGCATCGCGCTTGCTCTGCTTGGCAACTGATTCGAGGCTCTGATCGTAACCGAGCCTCGGCCATGTGTAATGTCCATTCGCTTCTTCGCCACCTACCGCGCTGCAAGTCAGGTAAGCAAACCCGTGCTTGCTCGCCTGTTCGACCTGAAACGCAAATATCTCTGTACCGCGCCCCGTGCCTTTTTCCGACAAGGCAAACTCTTCGTTCTTTATGTACTTCTTTCCGCTGCTATCCACTCCCACGATGCGAGTACAGACGACCAGTTCTTCGTTTTTCACGGATATGTACAGTTTGCCATTTACTTCACGCAGCCTGATGGTGGACCCGCCAGGTGCACCCGTAAGCAAACTCGCATTGTTGAAATCGCCGCCAAGATATTTCTTGGAAAGTTCCTGTTCCTCAGCAGTCGGCCTGTTGGTTGGCTTGCTGCCAAGTTTATTGTCACTGCCTTCCGGCTTCTTGCCCTCCGGTTTGCCCTCCGGCTTCTTGCCTTCCTCTGGCTTCTTGCCGCTTTCTCCACCACCCTCCGGTTTGCAATGGCCCTCGTCGTCCCGGTCGCACCTGCCGAAGAACGAGGAAAACCACCCCTTACCCGTGCCGTTGCTCCACACCTTCTGCGGCTCTGCCAGCGGCTCCAGGGACTTGCGCAACTGCGGGCTGATCTTCTCGCCCGCAATGGTGCCTCGGCTCAGGTACTCCCGCACGATGCCGCAGTAAGGGTTTGCCCCCACCCCTACCCAGGAAAATTCCAACAATTCCCACTTCTCGTAGCGGTATCCGGTATACAGGTTTCCGGGGATCGGACTCAACCGACGTGGCTCGGCCAGAGGGTTGAAGCCGATGCTGGTGGAACGCAGTACCCCTGCTTTCACAAGCTCGAAAAACTGCGGACCCTCGTGACTGGCCTGGTGAAAGTAGCACGTCGCGATGACGCGCTGACCTGGCTCTATTTCCACGGCAAGTAGTTTTGTGCGTGGGTGTTCCGCGAGACCAACGGGGATAGGGACGCTCTGGTGTCCGAAGAAAACCACGGGCGATTTGCGGTAGTGATCGAGGACACAACCCTCGGGAACCATCTCGTCTCCGACGCGATCCCGGTCGATGGTGGAGATGACGGCACGAGCGCTCATGTCTGCATCGCTCGTGCCCAGTACAGCCGCCGCTGGACCAGCCAGCAACAGGGCGCCGCCCACATCCTTGTTACTGGCGTAGGCGTAGGCGTAGGGGCGGCGCAGCTCCACGGGCAACGCTGCCAGGGGAGCGCGGCGCTGGCGCTTGAGGATCGGTGCCGGGATTGGTAGGGGCATCACAGTACCTCAGTCCAACTCAATGGTGATTGAACAATGGCAACTCGGGTGTCCCGGCGGGTGCAACCATTGCGAGTAAGGTCCGCCCTTCGGGTCAACGTGGAACGGCTCGCCGAAGGCCACTACCTTACCGTTGAGCGACTGGCACAGGTCGCAGGCGTCACTGCTCGCCAACCACCTCGACCCCTTCGCTACCCCTGTCTCCTGAGCCAGAGACACCATACCCGCATGAGTGGCTCGGCTTGCTTCCGTGCCCGCAATCCGATGTGCCCTCATCGGATCGTCGAACAGTTCCCGCGTCCGCGCCGTAAGGCTCTGCCCCGCCTCGCCGAGGGAAAGACCTTCGGCCAGTCCTTCCCGCAAGGCCGCCTTTGCCTCGTTGATCTCGCGTGTCGCTGTCCTGTTGGTCTCCTCGCAGAACAGCATGGTTGCTACTCTACAGGCACCAGTGACCAGTCGCATGAAAGCTGAGTAGGCAAAGCTGAATAGACTCTTCGCCTTCGGCGTCCGGTATCCACGCTGTCGCTGTTGCTCCACCCGCCGCAACGCCCTCTGGGCTCCGTCGATCCACATTGGCAGTAACAAGGGCGTCAGCAACTCGACCATTGGTTCGGTCCAGTGCAGCAGGCTCACTGGCTGATTCCGTTTGAGAGATTGGATCACCTCCCTCCGCTGGTTAGAGAACACAGCGCGCAGCACACGGGCCACACCTGCCCCTGTGGGGATGGGTTGCCTGTGCCGAGGGTCAACGAGAGTGCTTGGCATGTGCCCTCCCGTTGCGATGTGCCCTGTCCTCTGGTTCGGGTTCAGACGGCGGCTCAGGCTCTTGTGGTTCCTCCCTCATCTCCGGCTCGGCTGGCTCCTCGGGATACTCCGGCTCCCGTGGCGGAAACGTGCCCGTCTCGGGACTGTGCTCGCTAATCGCCTTCTGATATGCCTCTTCCAGTTCCGCAGTCTTCACTGCCCACGCCTGTAACGCCTCCTGGTGCTCCTGTAGCCGTCTCTCTGTCTCCTCCTCCCATTCCCCATGTGCCTTCTCGAACGCGGCGTAATCGCGATGGTAGGCGTCCCAGCGGGTACGCAAGGCGTCGAGACGATTACGAAATCGCTTGTTCAGAATGCGGCCCTTTTTTCTGCGCTGAATAACACGCGGATCGGCGTCGAAGTCCTCTGTCGGGATGGCTTGCCAGCGCCCGCCGATTGTGTTGAAGATGACGCGGTAGCTACTGTCGTTCTCCTCAAGTTCCTCGTTGACTTCCTCGCCGTCGGTCTCGTCAGGTTCGTATTCGTCATCGATTGCAGCGTTTAGCTCGATGATGTAAGGACCCGAAACATCGTCTCCCTTGTCGTTTTCAAGTTGCTGAAACCATTCAGGATCGCCAACCTCCAGAACTCCCGTCTGAGGATTTGCCAGAATCATCCAATCCTCGGTGTACTCGTCTTCCAGTTTCTCCGCAGATATAACCGCCCAACCGTTACCACCCGGTTCCGGTACGATGCGGTAAGCGTTTCCTTCTGCCTTCAGTTCCTCGTTGGCCTGGTCAGCTTCTTTATCCGTCGGCGGCTCTCCATCGGGGTTATTGAACACCTCAAAATAGCCCCAAACTTCATCGTCGTCCGGTGGGGTATCGGGGACGTCGCCCTCTTCTCCATCCTCTTCATCCTCTGACTCTTCATCCTCTGGCTCTTCATCCTCTGGTTTGTTACCACCACCCGAACCGCTGCCGAACTTACCGCTGTCGTCGCGTGGGTGTTTACCCTCTTCCCAGTCCGCAGCCTTCAGCCGATTGCGAAACCGCTTACCCTCCGGCGGCGTCTTGCTGGCAACGCCAGGAGTCAACCTCAACAATTCCTCGCCCAGCGCGTCAGGACTGGTCAACTTGTCCTCGCCATCCCCCATCTCCCCCCACGTCACGTCGCCTTCTTCGCTGTCAGGCGCTTCCTTACTCTCCAGGACAATGTCCGCATGCCCGCCTTCCTTGAGAGGTACGCGGTGCGAGAACATTTCTGGCAACAGTTGTGCTATTTTTCCGGCCATAGTCCCGCCTTCTTCCAGTAAGCCGCGCATCCAGGGAACGCCTTTTCCACATGGCCTGGCTCCAAATGTCCGCCGTAAACCAGGCGCCCGAATTCCGCAAACCCCTCTTCAGCACTGGTCGCCGCATAGGCCGACAACTTGTGCTGACCCGTCGCGTCCGACTGTTTTATTTCTGTCTGAAAGGCTTTTTGCCAATCTGGGGAGTGGCTGTGTTCGTTGCGTGGTCCATCGATGGCATGCGAGATCTCGTGGGCGTAAGCACCATCCACGTCGGATACTGATTTCTTGTTGCCGTCCGCGACGTGAGTTGTTGTCATCGCACCGTCCAGGAACAGGTGCCCGCCAGCACCCATGCCCTTAATCTCAAAACCGGAATACGCTCCCCCTACCGCCCCCTCGGACCCTTCCGAGGTGGCGTACATGTTGTCTTTCAGGTGATTGCCGAGCGCCTTCTTGTCACCAAAGAAGTGTGACTCCGTGGCGTACTTCTGAAGGCGCTTCACGGCCTGTTCCGGGATGTTCGAGGTTACACGCTGCAAGGCACTCTGATACTGCTTGTGCTGCTCCTCTGGTAGTTGTGCTGCGGCAAGGTCGCGCTCGAATGACTGTGAAACCGCACGATGAGTTGCGGAGTCATGTCGTGGCTTTGCTTGCGCCGGCGTGGTCTGTGCAACCGGCGCTTTTGCTTTTTTATCTCGTGCCGTACTGTGAAACCTCGCTGCGGCAAAGTGAGCATCAGCCAGTTCCTGTTTTCCCATGATTGACAGCAGACCGCCCAGTCTGGCGTGAACAACGGACATTTCCGCATGGTCCTGAGCCGTGAGCGGTTTGTCCTGCGTGCTCCGCAGAGTGCGTATCTTGGGGCCATTACCAAACTGAACGTCAGCCATCTGGTCACGCTTCGCTTGCATCGCGTGGTTTGGGTTCGCGGAATCCTTCGCGGCCGCCGATTGCAGAGCCTCTACTTTCTTCTGATCTCCAGGGGTGTACTTTGGTTGTTTTGGCGCAGTTGCTGAAACAGATTCTGGGACTTTGCCCCCTGCGCCTTGCTCAGGTTTTTTTTTTGGCGGCTTCGCCCCGGTGGATGGCTTCCCAGCGCTACCAGCCTGGCTTCCTTCCGCGCCTGGCTTTTTGCCAGCACCTGGCTTTTTGCCTTGCCCAGCCCCTGTCCCAGGCCCAGGCTTGGGTTTGCAGGCTCCTGACGGATAACGGTCGCATGAACTCGGCTTGCAGTGCCCCTCCTCGTCGCGGTCGCAGTCGCCGAAGAACCCCTCCTCCGCTTTTTGATGCACGCCCACAAGGACTTTTCCATTATTGGAGAAGCGATTGCGGAACCGCTTCGCCATCGCTGGCTCAGCCTGCGGTCCTGACAGCGACCGATGCAACTTCGCCAGGCCGATAGCCACGACCATGCCCGGCAGGCCGATAGCAGCGGAACCGGGAACAGGGGCAGCCGCAATCACTGCCGCAGCGGTGATTGCCTTCGCCCACTTTGACCCGTAGTCCGCCTCGTATTGCTTGTACTTCTTTTTCGCGTAGTCAACGCCCCACTGCACGGCGGCCTTTGGTACGCCAGTTATCTTCGCCAGGATCGACTTCGATACCTTGTCGGCCTTTGCGCTGATCTGTGGGTGTAGTGAGTTCGTATCCTCGTCGTGCTCCGAAGAACCCTGTTCCTCGGCGCCAGCCTCGGCACAGGGGCCAGGGGTGCCGCCAACACCGCCGCACTTCTGCTTCCCAGAACGCTTCCATTCGTCCAGCAGTTCCTCGTAGAACTGTTTGCCGAGCTGCTGCACTTCCTCCTCAGAAAGGTCCGTCTCGCCCCCCTCGCTGTCCGGCTCCGCAGGTTGTGGTTGTGGCTGTTGCGATTGCTGAGGCTCTTGCCCCGGTTGCTGGCCTTGCTGGCCTTGCTGACCCATCATCGCCGACAGGTCCAACGGCTGCTCTCCTGTCTGCCAGGGCATGGGAGCCAGCGAGGGATTCAGCATTGGATCGTCGCCACCGTGCGGATACGCTTCCCGACCACGAATGGCCCGACCTTCGTTCGTCGTCACCAGCCCCCATTGCAGGTCGAGGGCCAGGTTGGCATTGAGTACCGTGGGGTTATCCGGCGTGGGATCATCCCACCAGATACGCAGGCGTCCCCTGCGTGCGTCCTCGTGCTGCCACTCTGAGGCAAGGCCCCGCGTGAGAACCTCGCCCAGGTAGCGAACCTCGGGAGAAATCGTGAACCTGCAAAATTGCTCCAGCGGGGCGTACCACGACAGGTCAGAACCCGATGGCTGGCAGCCAGCGATTTCCTTCGGTACCCCTAACAGAGCCAGTACACAGTCCCGGAGCTGCTCAGCGGTCTGAAAGAATCCCATCTCCGTCGGAGCAATCTGGAGGGGTTTGTATTCCATCCCCGGCGGCATCATCACAGGCAAGCCGTACTTTTCCGCGCCCTGGAACCTCGCCGCAAATTTGGCGTAGATGCGCGCCATGTCGGCATCGTCTGGGTCCGCCGGAAAAGCTTCTTTATCGAGTTCGATTGTCCCTAACGGGAAACTCCCATTCACTGACTGCCAGAAGCGTGATTTATCCACGGCCTCAGCGGCATCAATCCACTCCGCCCCCGCCGTCTGTGCCGAGTAACCAACCAGCTTGTGATACGGCGATTTCCTCCTGTACGGGATGATCTCGTTTGCCGGAATCTGCAACATGGCCGCGTTGCCCGTGAACGGGCGGCATTCGTAGTAATCGATGCCGCGGTCGTTCAATCTCGGCCACATCCAGTGAGAGGGCAGGATGAACGTTTCCGTGGGGCCAAGGTCGCCGCGGCTCGGGACCTTCCACTGATACCCTTCCCCTGTGAGACAGAGAAACATCTCCAACTCATACCAAAGGTCTGACGGTGTGTCCCACGAGGAGGGATTCTCCAGCAAGAGCCGGCACGGGTGGTCATCGGGAACCGGCTCGATCTCCTCGTGTTCCGAGATGGTGTGGAGGCTTTTCTGGTACCGCTGGCGAGCGAAGAGGCTTTTGTGGCCCGGCCCTGTTTCCGGTTTACTCCGTACCCAGGCGATGTTGGGCCTCAGCCCCGCAATCGTGTTGCACCTGGCATTGATCGCGACGTAACTCCAGTGCCGGAAATGCTGGATTTGCTCCCATCTGTCCTGGTACGAGGAGCCGCTCCCATAGCCGAAACCCCAACCGTAGCCGGTGCCGCCGAGCATCGTACCGGCCATGATGCGTTCGCCGATGGACTTTGTCTTTTGCGCGGGAGCCTCTCCACGCAATCGCGCAGCCCAGTCGCGACACCAACCCAGGATACGGTCGAACAGTTTCATGGCCGACATGATGCCACGAAAGAGGGGTCGGGTTCAAACAGGTGCTGATTGTGTGCTGCGACTCAGGGCAGTGTTCAGGGTATCAGCGATCTGACGTGGAAGAGACCAAAAAAGAGGACTTTCATTGCGGAACGCCTTCCGGTAGGCAGTCATCTGCTTCTGCATCTCGGTTTTCGTCCCACTGGCGATTATGTGCGCACAACCGCCAACAAGAACCAGCAGGCTCCAGTTACCGCGACCTTTGCAGCTAAAAACAATCTCAGCGATAGCTACCCTGTCGCACCGCTCCACACGCTCGCTCATGTCTACTCCTTGTTTCAAACGGTGGGCAGGTGAAAGGTAATACGATCGAGGGGCCATTCCATGCGCAGCAGCTCATTAGTGATTTCCCGCGCGGACGGATGACTGGCCTTATCGTAGATTTGCCATTCCCCGCCTGGTCGCCGGAGATAGTACACCGTGGAATCTCCGACGTTGTACCAGCGCAGCACTGGCTCCGTCGTCAACGTCACCTCACGGATTGGTGCCGCCTGCGCCAGGGCGTCCGCGTACTGAAGCCAGACTTCAGCGGAAAGGGTGACCGACTCCACGAAGCCACGCCGGAAATGCCGGAGCAGCACATCGACCAGATTGCCCGTGAACGTGCCGGCCGCGGACAGTATCTCCGCGAAGGGGTGCAGCCACCGAAAGCCGAACTCGCTGAGCAACTCCCGCTCGCGCCGCCGCAGAAACGCAACCCTCCCCCAGAAGTCGGCGCAGGCTGGAGCTGCGATCCGCAGGTTGTTATCTATTGCCCACTGCTCGGCGTACCTGGTGGGCGTCTGCTCGGTGTCGATCCTTGCCCGTTCGCACTGCACCCGGATGAACTCGGCCCGGGGATCATTGCCCTTCTCGGTCTGGTCATCCAGCCAGTCCGCATACACGAGGCGGGGCGTATCATCCTGCGGACTCGCCAAGATTGCGGCAAGGAAGGCTTCCTCTTGCGTCATGACGTACCCCCTGCCGCCTTGCGTCCAAACGCCACGCACGCCTGCGACAAGGCCGCGTGTGCCGCCTCCGCCGTGGAGTAGTTCATTGCGTACTGACCCATCCAGAGCGGCAGGCACTGGAACAAGTCCTGGCGAATCCAGTACGGTATGCCACCGACCGGAGCACTGTACCAGTTGAAGCTGCTGCCGTTCGTCGCTCTCTGCGGTTTTAGATTCGCCAGCCGTACCGCCGTGAGCGGTGCCGCCCGAAACAGCGCGGCAGCGTGCTGGTAGAAGTCTGCGGCGGAGAGGGTGACGCTCTCGACGAAGCCGCGGCGAAACTCCCAGCCATCCCGCTCCTGAGTGACCAGGCAGAACTTGCGAAATGGCTCGAACCACGCGCATCGATTTGTATGCGTTCCGTTGCTGTTCGCCGCGAACAGCAACTCCCGTTCACGTTGTCGCAGTTGTTCACGCTGATAGTCCAGCACGGCGTTGAAGATGGCCGCTCTGTTGACGGCCGACTCGTAAACCGGCACGACTTCCTGTGCCTCCAGTTTTGCCAGTTTGCACTGCACCCGGATGAACTCGGCTCGCTCTGGCTGGCCGTGATCGTCGAGATAGTCGGCGAAGATGAGGCGCAAGGCGTCGTCGTCGGGCTCGGCGATGATCGCGGCGAGGAAAGCGTCGGCGTGGGTCATCGGCTTCTCGACAGGAACAGGTGCCCCGCTGCTGCGCCAGGTGTACCAGAACAAAGGCGGGTCGTAACTATCTCGCTTGTGGATCGTCTGTTGCTCAAGAACGATCCCGTTGAATTGCAGGTGGCGTTCCTCGACCAGGAACGTCATGTCACCCTGTCCTTGCTCGATTTCCTCGCTGGACAGGAACGACCCTTCCCAACCCAGAGGCGATAGCATTCGCTCCAGCGGATCATTTTGCCTCGACGCCGGAATCTCCCGCATCTCCACCCGATGCGCTGGGATCTCCACATCGGCAACAAGGACCCGAATCTGTTCTACACTCATCGTTGCCACGGGTTGCCTCCAATCGCACCAGGATCAAGCGGTCACGCTTGCGTGACCGCTTCCGATACCTAGGTCGGTTTGACAGGGTAACAGCCTCTGAGTGCGTTCCTGGGGGTCAGGATTGCCCACGGGCACGGATGGCAATGGACATGCTCAGTTTGGGTCCAAGCATTCTGGTGATAGTGAGTTCTTCAACCAACTCCGCACACGCCTCCCGTTCCTCCTCCGCGCCACGTCGGTAAGCGCTCGACTCCTCCTTCAGGTCGCCGATGAGCCCTTCGAGGAAGGCGACGTAGTCGAGGAGCGCCGGCACGTCAGTAATGGCGTTGTGGGTGAAATCAGCATCGTTTCTTTCCACCCTCGCCCGAATCGCTGCCAGGTCGTCGGCTGTCATGGCGTTGCTCCATCTGTTGGGTGTGATATATCGTACAGGTCGCAAAAGTGATCCGTCACCTCCTGCAACTCCTCATCGGTCAGTGCCCTGTCCCAATGACGCACGAGCGTAGTCCCGCTGGCGTCTAACTGCTGCAGGCGCTTCCGGAAGTCCTCAGCAAGTCGCTGGCGTTCGTCATCGGTCATGGTGTGATTCCTGCACCTTTGGACTTTTGTACACCCTATATAGGATACACTCTCTCTTACTACACTCTTCTTCTGTGTGTGTTTTGGTTTTTTGTTTTCGCGCGCGCAGGGGGTATCTCCTTACGGGGCGTCCGACGAAACCTCAACCTCGCGTGGCGTGCTAGCCCCAGACTTGCAGTTTCCGCGACTGGTGCAGTGCCAGCCTGGCGAATGCCCTGCTGGCGCTATCGACCTGGTCGTCGTGTGGCCCGAGTGGGAACAGTTCGACCTCGTCGAGGAAAGGTTTGTTCCACGCCCCCCGGATAATCTTGACGTTACCTGCCTCTGCCATCGCGGCGAAGGGATGGGCACGGGTGACCTTGTCGCCCGTGGCCCGTTCGCCGCGAAAGTTGAATCCTGCGAGGATGCGGCGCAGGTAGTTATCGATGGTGTTCACGCCGGCCGAACCTGGTTCCTGTTCCATCAGGATCGGCACAGAACGCCCGTCAAGCTCCGCTGTCTGCCTCACGAGGGCCTCGATCCCAGCTGGGCTCGCTCTCTCACACCGCACATCGAGGACATAGTACACACCTTCGTTGCTTCTGCCCATCAACACGCCGGCCGTGTAGTCTGGGTCGTTGGCCTTCTCCTTCTTCTGCTCCGTGGCCGCCAGGTCCCAGGCTCGCACGAGAGAGAGGTTTGTTGGCGCAGCATCGACAATACCAAACCAGCCTCGACGGAACAGACAACCCGCCGTGTCGAGGAACTGGCCTTCTAACTCCTGCTCCGCAAGGGCCGATGTGTACTGGCCTCGCACCGTCTCGTAGAACCTGTCCGGGAGAAACGGGTTGTCGCTGGTCCGAGCCCGAACAAGAGACGTATTAGGCTGCTCACGACCGAACACATCGTAGGACCAGTGCGTTTTTCCTTTGGGCGTGAAGGCGGCCCGAAAGAACCCAAGATTGCCGTCTTGCCGAAGTCGCCCGATCAGCACGTCGAAGGCGCTGCGGTCCATCAAACTCGCTTCATCCATGCCGACGCCGCTAAGGTTGGGACCTCGCAACGACTCCGGGTTGTCGGCAGAGCGGAAGAGAATCTCCGCCCCGGTCGTCGGCAGAGTGGCGACGTGTTCCGTCTTGTGGAACCGAACTCGTATCCCCAACCGCTCTGTCACATCGAAAAAACTGCGTAGAGTGGCGTCCCGAAGCATGGGAAAGGTTGGTGCCACGATCATGAACAGGCTGCGATGGGACGCCCGCATGAGCATGTCGTAGCACAGGACGAAACTCTTGCCACTGCCGATGCCGCCGACGAACCCGACAAAAGTTTCCTGCCGGTTGAGAAAATCAACCTGGGCTGGGTAGAGGAGGATTGAAGGGGTCACACCAAAGCCTCTTCTTGCTTCAGCAAGTCCAGCATCGCCTTTGCTTCTTCTCGTGTCCGCACGATGATTTCTCGCACTCCCACAGGCTTCCCACCAGTCGTTACGTCAATATCCTGTTTCTCGACGTAGCCTCGATCCCTCGCCTGTGTTTTCAGATAGAAGCACACCGCCCATGCTTCCCCCTTCGCTACCGCTTTTTGCAGGGAGTTTTCAGCCTCGTCCTTCATGGCTTCCCGCACGTCGTCTGCCGCCGCTTTGAGTTCCGGCCGGGTCTGAACGAAATCCCAAACGGACTGTCGAGTCACCCCAAACGCACGAGCAACCGCAGCCAGGTTGCCCTTGCACTTGCGGATTTTCTCTCTCACGTTCGCCTCAGTCAGTCCGCCCTTTTTCATGGTGAGTTTGTCAGGAGTACAGGTATTGCCATGCTCCTCATCCTACCCCAGCGGGGCGTCCGAAGGCAAAGGGTCACGCCTTGCCGGCCTGCACATCGCGGACGAACTGCTCCAGTTCGTCCGCGATGCTGGACAGCATCTGATTAACCTCAGCCTCGTTGGTTGAGGCTGCATCGTTCAGCTCGACGAACAAAGCGTATACGCCCTGGTAAAACGCAAACCGCAGGTCCAGCCACTGCGGCTCGGGGACCGTTGCAGGGAGTGCCTTCGCTGCGAAGGCGTCCCACATCTCGCGGATGGATTGCACAGGGTTACTCCTTGTTGAGGATCAGGTCGAGCACCCAGCAGCCGCGGGCGTGTGGGCCGTCCGTTTTCTTCCAGCAGTCTTTTAGCCTTAGCCACAGAGGCGGCTCTCCCGGCTCGTAAGCGTTCGGATCCAACAGAACACGCTCCCACCCCCGGCAGTGTCGCAGTACGTCCTCGTTTGTGCAGCCCGCATCCTCCAGGGCATCGCCGAGGATCGGCAGGCGGTCGAAGGCGCGTTCGGCGTAAATAACCGTGGCGAGGTTCGCGACGGTCTCGGTGAGCCAGGGGCTTCTTCCACCCACCCCATCACAGGCGGGACAATCGTGGGGGTACTGATAGCCTTCCTCGATCGTGCCGCCGCCGCAACAGCGATCGCACTCCTCCCACGGCAGCGTCACCGGGCGGAAGGGATTTTCGATGAGGTCGTGGAGGATGGCGGCTTGCGTGGCAAGAGAAACGGCAACAGCCCCACAATCCTTTGCTGTAATTGCCGCTAGCACTTCTTGCAGGTTCCTGACTCCAACCCAGGCCGCAAGCCTTGCTGCCGCGTTCGCTGGAGACCACGACGGACCCCAATCACAGACCGGAGCCAAGGCGGCGTCCTGGGCCGAATCGTCAAGATCAATCACGTTCTCCTCATCATCGGCGAACCGTTCCGCTAGCTCCACCGCCCTGCGGCTCCGCTCGTCCGTGAGCAGATGCCAGACGCTCCAACAGCACGCGCAGGCGAACAGCCGCAACTTCCGGTCGCTGAGTGCTGAATGCTTTGTCCAGTACTGCTGCGGATTCTCTCCTTGAAGATTACAGGCAGTACCCTGTTGCCAGTGTTGCAGCTGCTCCAGCATCGCGGCGGGATCGTTACTCGCCAACCACTCGGATTCCGTCATGGGTCAGCCGCCTCCGTTCTCGCCCAACTCCAGGTAGTCGGCACGTTCCGCCTTCGAGCTGAGTAACTCACTCTGAGCCGCGATCCGCTTCGCCAAGCTCTCGGTGATCTTCCGCCGCGTGTCGATCGTGGTGATGATCTCCTCCACCGTGGCCTGATCCCGCAACCCCAGGGCACGGGCCACCACCTCCAGGCGCAGGTCGCCGTCTGTCTTCTGTGCGGCAGGTTCAGGCTGCCAGGTTGAGCAACCGGCGTTGTCGTAGACGAGGGGCCAGCTCACCCGGCGGCTGGCGTCACTGAGGGCGTGCAGGACCGGCTGAGGAGTGCTCCCGTGACACTCCCCTTCGCTGTCCGAGATCCGCAGGAAGTGGAAGCAGTTCGCGCAGTGGTTCATGTGTCCTCCTCGCCGAAGAAGCACTGACATGCCTTGCCGAAGTCGAACAGGTCGCAGCCCTGCTCGGCCTCGATGCGCTGACGGAACTCTGCCAGGGGCAGCGGCACCGTCTTGCCGCCGCGCCGGTCTTTGAGCATGCTCACATCCTTGCCGAGATGGGCACGCATCGCCTCTTCCTCTTGCTCGCATTCCGCGAAGCGCTCGGGCAGTGTCAGGAGCAGGTGCCGCCAGCCGGCCTGTCCTTGTCGCACGCAACGGCCTCCACAGTTGTTGTGGGGAAACCCCAGATCGTACAGCGCCGGAGGGTTGATTCCCTCACGCTCCAGCCACTGCTGAATTTCGTAGGGGGCAAGGTAAGGAGGATCGAGCAGCGGAGCCTCACACCGCCACGGCAACCAGCGGTCACGGATTCCTGGCTTATCGGGAGTACCGTAAAAGCGCTGGCGTTCATGCCAGCCGATGCCGACGTAGACGATCGTGTCGGCCACATCGCAATTCTCCTCCAGCCACTTGCGGCAGAGTTCCTGTTTGAGAACTCGCGAACAGGGAGCAATACGGCTGTTGCCTACCAATCGAATGTCGTGGAAGAGTTGCCACGGTGTTCGGCCATCGGCAACCCGCACGAACTGCCCGCCGATGTTGGCAACAGCCTCGGGCAGGAATCGGTAGAGGTCTTCGTCCTCCCAGCAGGTATCGGCGAACAGGTGTGTCAGGTCTTCGGTGCCGTGAGCGCGAGCAATCAGTTTGCCCGTCGCCCAGGAGCCTAACCCACCCGAGAGCATGTTGACCCGTTTCACGTCAGATCCTCCAGTGTCAACACAAGTCCTTTTCTTGCCGCGTGCTCGTGGGTGATGCTGCCCAGCTCCAGCGACTTCGGCCCGTCGTCCAGTAACAGGCCACACGTCACACACGCATCAAGGAGACTCTTTAAAATCGAGTCCGCATCGCAGGGTCGCCCTTTCGCGTACCGAATGACGATGGACAGGCGACGCTTGCCGGTTGCCTTTGCAACCCCCTGCAAGTGAGCCTCGATGCCCAGCCGCTGGGCGTCGTCCTTCTTCTTCCGCGCACCTACCGCCCAATGGCGACCGAGATAGGTATTCAGCTTCGCAGGATGAAAACCATCCACGGTGAGTATGTGGGTCACGACGGCACCTCCCCGTCTCGTGGGTGAAACAAACTGACGTGTGCTGCGGCACGCGCCTGGAGCACGAGGAGTTTCTCCTCCGTGCCTTGCAGTGCTTCTGTAGATGTTGAGGGCACGGTGTAACCCCCGCAGAAGTCCTCTTCCTCGGGGCGCCGGTTGGAGGGCAAGCGTCCGGGGTACAGCGCTCGTATCCCTCGATCGTCGTAGCACACCCCACACAGGCCCCGCTGGCTCCGGTAGCCGCGACGGATGACACAGTGCAGGCAGGGTGTCCCTGGCAAATGGCTGGTCATCGCTCCTCCCTGTGTACCTGCTTCGCCGGCCGGATGATGCAGTGCTTGCCCACCCGAATGCGGACATTCCCTCGCTGAAAAACCCTGTCCACAACCCCCGGCTTTTTGGACGGGCCGAAGGTCACGGGGTCGCCTGGACGGAAGGGTTTCACACCTGAGCACACACCTCGCCACCAGGCCCGCAGCTTTGCCTCGCGCGTGGGCTTTGCCGCCTGTGCTGACCGACAGACGCCGTGCCACCAGGATTGCAGAGGCTTGCGATTCACTTCGCCCTCCGCTCGGTGTTCGGATCTCTTCCAACCTGCAAAACAATCGTCTCTCCACCAAAGGGCGGTTCGTTCAGCAGCAGCTTCCAGCAGTCGTCCTCGTTGAAGGCCGCCACGACCCGTACCCACTTCCCGCGAGGGTTGGCTCGCCTCCAGCCAAACCACGTCGGATTCGGTCGTGATTCGTAATCAGAGAGTTCTGCCACGGTGTTACCTTGTTAGTCTGTACTTTTGTACCTTATACACAGTATTACTCTCTCTATCTCTCTCTTCTCTTGGTGGGGTAAGAGAAGGTTCAGTGTTTGC
>Ga0247681_1000003_pt1 | contig 63939 bp, 94 predicted proteins | sample CNK22_metaG_FD_182798 | JGI IMG/M metagenome (GOLD analysis project Ga0247681, IMG submission 182798) | Soil microbial communities from Purdue University Martell Research Forest, Indiana, United States - CNK22 | ecosystem: Environmental > Terrestrial > Soil > Temperate forest > Bulk soil... | reverse complement strand
CAATAGCCATGCTTCACCCTGCGATCAGAATTATCTTCGTGACTGTGGCGTGCGACACGAAGCTTTCCGCGGGCTCCGTCACTTCGAATACAGTTTCGTAGTGGTAGCTGCGAAGGGGCGCTTGCGCCTGCACCCGCTTGCTCACTTTGAGTGTAATCGTACGCTCCTCGACGTTCGCTGCAGTGTGGAACACAATATCGCCCGGAAATTTTTCACGCAGCCACTTCTCGCCTTCGTCAGCCCATCGCCATAGGGCTTCGTCCTTGAGGCTGTCGCGGCCGCGCATGAGCTCTCGCTGTGTCGTTAGCGGGTACTTTTGCCATTGTGCGGGCAACTCTTCACCGCGCAGTACTTCGCGCAAATCCCGCTTGGCGTTGGCGGATAGTTCGTGTGCAGGAACGCCGTCTCCATCGCTTCGATCCGATGCCATATATTTCTCCAGACTGTGGGCATGTCCTCGCGGAAGAACGTCTCGCTGCTCTCGGCATCCTCCTTGAGCCAGACGTACGTGCTTCGCACGGCCTTCACCTCGGGATGCTTGGCAAAGATACAAGCAGCAGTGAGCGCCAGCTGCACGCTGTCCTCGATAATCTTCCCCGTCTTCCAGTCAACAGCCAGCGCGACATCACCGACCACCTTATAGAAGTCGCACTTCACGCGCAGCCAAGCATCGCTGTCGAAGTTACCCGTCGGGGTAAAGTTCTTGGTGATCGCCAAGCTCTGCTCGACGAAGATGTTCTCTGCCGGCGTAGTACCTAGCACCTTCACGGCCCACGGCTCGTACATCTGCAGATCAGGCGGGAGAGGCGTGCGGTCAGAGCCACAACGCACAGCTAACATATCATGGACATGGTTGCCCCAGTCCAGCTGCTGTCCTCCCGGCTCCTTATAGTTCTTCGCGAGGTCGATCTCCCAATGTCGCTTGGGGCATACCTCGAAGTTCTTGAGGCGGGAGAAGCTCCACGCGAATGGCTTGACGCGTGGAGCACCGGTACGGGTGGAAGTAACAATGGCCATGTGAGTTCCTAGGTGGGGGTCAACGCATGCTTGCGCATAAGGTCATGCGCTGCGTCGCGCTCACAGATAGCATTTTGGAGCTGTGATTTCAATGCATCGGTTCCACGTTTCAACCTATCGATGTCGTCCTTGAGCTCACGATTTTCGCGCCGAAGCGACATCGCTTCGCTACGCAGCGAATTTGCTTCGCTATGGTACTGCGAATGCAGCTTGCGCTGCTTGGCGAGCTCTTCTTTCGTATTGTCTAGCAGTCTCTGCGTCGGCACATCCAGCTTCTCAAGCGCGCCCTGATGATGGTTCAATGCTTCGACGATCCGATCAGCAACGCTCTCGTTGGTGACGACTGCGATCTGATGAAGTCGCTCCTTGGTGCCGACACGCTTCGACACGATCGATAGTTTTTTCGTGCCGGGGAACATCACGGAGGCGAAGTAGTCCTTGGGTGGGGTCTTGGCCATGTACTATCCTTTCAGCATGGTGAGTTTGGTAACAAGTGCATCGCTCGGGAACAACGCCGCATCGTCTTCGAGCACGACTGATTGTCCTGATTTGGAGATTACCCAGACATGCACTACGCTCGATCCCGCGGCGCGGTGAATGTCGACGTGCTCGAAATCAGGCGCCCACATGCTGCTCTCGACGCGGCCCCATCCCATCCGCATGGCAAGGCGCTCTTCGTGCGTGTAGGGGCGCACGGGCGCAGGGCTTTGAGTGGTGGCTCCAGCCATGCCGCTGCCCCCACCGCCACCATAACTAGCGCCCAAAAGTCCGTGCTTCATCTTCAGCTCCATAACCGCTTGCGCCTGCTCGATTGGCATCTTGCCCGCAAGTACGGCTTTAACGAGTTCTTCCATGGGCCACCCTGAGAACATATCGCCCTGCACTGGAGGGCCATAATAAACGTTTGTAAGCGCATGCTGCTCCAACGCCTCTGCGTTGAGCCGAGTTTGGGTCTTAGTTAAGCCTCCAACAGATATAGAGGGGAAAGGCGGCGAGGGCGGTGCTGATTGCCACATTACTTTGCATCTCCGTAATTGGGTCCGTATTTTGTCTCGCAGGCGAGTGGCAAGTCCGGTGCCCATGCAGGTCTCCTGTTCATCTCCTCCTGCATGATGTTACGCACGGAGGTAACCATCGCACTGGGCACTGTGTAAGCCAACGCGTCATGCACCTGAAGCGCCAACTGGATGAAACCCATGCCAGCCGCTTTGAGCCTTGCGGCGATCCTGACCTCTGCATCCATCACGATGCAGCGCGCGAGCGCCTGCACAATATTTTCGAGGAGTGCTCCACCGTATAGGCGTCGGGTTTCCCCTGAGTGAGTGTACGTCCATCCATCGGGCGTCTGTCGAAGGTTGTCGTAGTACAGATATAGACCGTTGGGGAGCGAGATTTTTCCCTTATAGAACACACAAGGGCCAATGCTAAAGCTCCCGGGAGCGCCAGCGAGTATAGGGATGGCAGAATTGAGAGCCTTCCAAATAGACTGCACACCGGGATACGTGCTCCTGTACGTGTTGACGATCTTGAGGCTTTCGTCGTCGGTGAGGATGAGCTCGCGGCCCTTGCCTGTGATCTTCACAGCTTCGAGCGACTTGACGCGCACCTGATGCTTGAACTTGATCCAGCCCAGTCCGAAGCCCAGACCCAAGATCGAAGTCTTGCCTAGAAATCTCTGCTCGGCGGTTACCTGCGAGGTATCGGGTAGCTGGAAAACCTTCGCTGCGAAAATCTTGTAGGGATCGAGCCCCAACTCGAACTGTCGCAGCAACTCCCACTCGCCGGCGAGCCAAGCAACAATTCGCGCTTCGATCTGCGAGCTGTCAGTGTTGACGACATACCAGCCCAGCCACGACATGAGTGCGCGCTTTAGATGGTTCACCACGCCGCGGCTCGGCAGGTTCTGGACGTTCAGCTTCCAGTCGCCTCCCAGCCTGTGCGTGTGGGCGGCCCCGTATCTGATGGGCATGGGGATCAGCTTGGCACCCGCAGGGAGCCCCCTGTAGGCGAGGTAGCTGACTGGCCACTCCAACTGCGAGATCGCGATGAAGCGCTGCGTGCGGGTCTCTTCGATCGTGCTCTTGTGCCCCAGCCTCGCTGCGACAAGCGCCTGCACGTTCGTGTCGGGGTGATCCTCGAGATCGGTGAACTCCTTGTCCGCCTTCGAAAATGCGAACGTCTCTTTGCCAGTGGTTGGCGAAATCTTCATGGGCGGCTCGATACCCAGCGAGGTAAGCAGCTCCGCAAACTTCGGGTTGCTCATGAGCTCGGGGCATTTCCCGTTGGCGTCGTACGTGAGCCCGCACGCTGCCATCAGGTTGGCCTTGTCGTTTAGAATGTCTTGCAAGTGTATCTGCAGCTCGGCGCCGTTGACGGCGAACTGCGGCACGACGGCCATGCGCAGGACGTGGTCCATGACGAGGAGCTCGTTCACTGGAAACCCCTCCGACATGATCTTGTCGAAGATGCCCTCGGCGAGCTCGCTATCGTCTCCGCAATACTGCTCGTACTCCTGCATCCAGCCGGCGTTGACGATGTCTTGGTAGTGAAGCCCCTGCATCTTGTGGACGGCGTTACCCTTGTGCCGCCCTATGATGTGCGGGGCAGCAACAGCCAGAGCAACGCTGCGAAGCTCGTGCCCGTGCCAAGCACGCACCATACCCATCGCATCCACCATGAGCCTTGGAACAAAATTATAGCGCCAAGCACATATGCACATATCGAACAGAGAATTATAAGTGACCACAATTGTGTCATCGGGGTCCAGTAGCGCAAAGAACGCTCCTATCTTGTCAGGGTGAAGGTTGATCACGGGCTTACCCGGCCGCTTCACGGACAGCATGATCACTTCGAAACGCGGGTCGAGGACGTACTCCACCGGCGTCATCTTCCGGAGAGAATAGTCCTTGTCGTAATAGGTCTCGAAGTCGATCGTGAAGCGCTCAGCCATAGATCACTTTCCCTCTGGGCGCGAATGTGCTGAAGCGGTCAAATCCGCGATTAAGGCGTTGGCTCTTGGGAGATATCCCTTCCACTGTATCTCGACCCAAGCATCTCGGTTTTTGCCTTGCCAATTGTACGGAACGTCTTGCCGACAAATGATCCGAGCGACGCGCTCCGGGTCGAGCTGTGGCGCTGTCTGCGGTTCACCAACTAGGGCGAGAATAGCCGCCGCTTTGGTGCGCGCGTCACGCTGCCTGTCCACTATCTCGAAGCGCTTGGAGTTCGGGATTATGAAAGCCTTCGGGTCGATGATCGCCGCGATATCATCCACGGTCGCGGCAGATGACTGCGTATCCTTGTTGTCGCCCATTTGACTTACCTCCTCGGGTAACTTACGTTAGGAGGGCTTCGCGAGAAGCGCCTCCTGTGGGTGGGAGACGGACGGCGGGTTCTTCCTTGGGAGCCCGCCGTTTTCGTTACATACGTGCGACGGTGTGGCCGTCTATCTTGAAGCATTCCATGTAGTTGGCTGGCGAAATCGCCACGTACGCCTCCAACGGAATGGGGACATCCTCACCCAGTAGAGCGGCCGACGTCAACAGCGCGCTACTGTCTTGGATCGCCCTCTTAAGCTCTGGGGACACAGCAGGTGTGTGCTTGCAGGCTTTGTATGCTGCGAACTTCTCCATCCACTTGTCCATGCGTGGATCGCGACCCGCCTTGCAGAGATGCATTGCAGCGGGGAACATGTACCGTAGCTGATGCCCACTCTCGCACCCTCTGTTCAGCATATGGAGCACGTGCTGCACGGTGCCAAAGCGCCTCCCGATTTCGTAGCGCTTCTGCATCCAGTCGATCACTTTCTTGCCGGCGACGTCTTCGGGCCACTGCCACCATGCATTGCGCGGCCGCAGTGGCGGGGCCTTCTGGTCGTGAGTGCGCATGTAGAGCATGACCTTGGGCGCTACTACGCCATCGATCTCGCCGGGCACCTGCACCGTGACCCAACCCTCCGACGCGTTGATGTCTGCGAACTTCGCGGCTTCAGTGAGGATGCTGATGTGCTCGCGCGGAGCGATCAACCGGATGCACTCTTCGTGCGTCATCTCGAACGGCAGCGTGCGGAGATAGATGTCCCGCTTGCGCTCGAGCTGCTTGATCATCTCGGAATAAACGTTGTCGTGCATTGCTGGCATGGGGTTTCCTCAGTTGTCGAAACAGAACACCACACGGTACTCTTCGCCGTCCTCGGGCTCGTACATACCGAAGTAGTATTGGTGTGGATGTTTGACGGCTGGATGGTCCGGTCCAAGAAACACCTCGGCGGGATTGTCCTCTGTACCGGCCAGCGCCACCATGTACTCGTCCAGAGTACAGTAGGAATGCGAGTGCCCGTCGCTACCCCAGTGTTCAAATAGCATTTGGGGCAGCTCCGATGCGTCCTCGGGGATGCCTTTCGCGTCAGGCCCATCCCCTCGGACACCGGCGAGCCGAGCGAACAGATCATAGTTCCTGCGGCGCGCGTTGCACCAGACGTAATGCTGCTGCCACTTACCGTCCTCAGGGTCTTTCCTGAACTCGAACGTGTGTGACATTTCGCGCAAGCCGATCCACTTGCCGTTGTGCTTTTGTTCCAACACGAGATGGATGTCGCAGCCCATAGTTACCTCCGTGGGTATAGGGAATTGTGGTGGCTTGCAGAGCTTAGCGGGAAGTTGCGCTTTCGCGTGGGGGCCCCGAGCTCTGCCTTGTTCACCGTGAGATGTGCACGGCCCTCCCGTTGCCACCGCGGCTGAGGGGTTCTTTGACTACTGCCCCCTTAGCTCTTATCGCTGTCCGCGATCAGCTTCATGATCTCTTCGGCATCGCCAAGGAAGAGCCGATCGAAAATCCTGTCCCACTTTGCCTCGTGAACCTTCAGGTTCGCTTCCGACTTCTTGTGGTCGAACTTGCGCTCGCTGATCTCGAGCTCAAACAGCTCGATAACGCGCGTGCTCTTCGACAGCGTTAGCTGGTTCATAGGGAGGCCGCCGAGCGTCTTGGTGCGCGGCTTGACCTTTCCTTTCTTGATTGCCTCGATCGCCTCCTTGAAGGTGAGCGGATCAGCGGTCGCCGCCACCCAGCAAGTCTTCTCCAGCTCCTGCCATTCTTTGCTCTTGATGTCGTACAGCCGGTTCTGGGCGTACTTCAGCTGCTCTCTGCTTATCTTCTTCATACACGTTCTCCTGTTGGGTGGTTACTTAGCGGGGTTACTCCACCTGCTTCGGGATGTCGACGACGTCACCCCAAGGATACTTCGAGCCCTTGTAGATGTTGCCCCAGATCACCGGGTACGCCGGCGCCGCACGCGGGAAGCTACCCATGCCATCGGTGAGGTATACGAGAGCTTCCGGCTCCAGCCCCTCTTTCGCGACTGCCTCGAACACCGGGATGAAGCTCGTGCCGCCACCACCCGGAGCGCCCTTGCGCCGGATCGTGTTCAGGTCGCTGATGTCTTCACACTCGTCGATGCGGTTCACAGCCGCATCGCACCAGATCATCACGAGGCGCTTGGGCTTGATCTCTTCGAGGATACCTGAGACCTCAGCCATAAACATGTCCAGCTCTTTGCTACCAACTGAGCCGGAGGTATCAATACCAACCACCACAGTGCCAGCACCAAAACCAGATCGTCCGGGCGCGTAGATATCACGAGTGATAAGCCGACGATCAGGGCGAGCCCAGTCAAAAGCCCCAGAACCAACTTTGCGAGCAAAGAGCGATTTGATGTGTTCACGCCAATCGACCTTCGGTGTGAGGATGTCCGTGAGTGCGCGCTGCAACTCGGCCGGCAGTTTACCCATTGCCTTGGCCGCTGCAATACCCGCAGCCACTTCCGTGTCCCACTGCGCCGGATTTCTGTTGTTGTTCGCCGACACCGGGTCCTGACCCATCGAGGTGCCGGGATCGAGATGCACGTCGAAGCGTCCCTTGCCTTGGCCCGGCTGGCTCCCCTTACCGCCTCCCTTGCCGCTGTTCGACTGCTTGAAAATCTTCCGGTAGATGTCCAGCGAGTTGTCCTTCGACGTTGCGATGGCTGCATCCAGCAGGCCCAACGGCTGATTGTTCTCGTCGGTCGGAAACTGCCCCACCTTGCTCTCGCTTAGGATGGCGTTGATGACATAGTCCTCGGCCATGTTCATCTGCTCGGCGTCGAACGGCAGCGTCTTGCCGTCGGCGTACGCCACCTTGCCGCGCATCTTGAGCATGAACGTAATGCCGCAGTGATTGAAGATGCAGTGGAGAATTTCGTGGCTCGCGATGAACACGCGCTGGTTCAGGTTGAACCTGAAAAACCCCTTCGGCCCGACGTTGAAGATCAGGTTGTTGCCATCGGTTGCAGCGATCGGGATCGCGGGATCATCCGTGAACACGGCGTTCTGCTTGTTGCCAGTGTTCTGCAGCATGCTGTAGAAGATGTGCGAGAACGCCGGGCAGTGCCAGATCAGGGCGGCGCGCGTATCGCTCCACAGCTTCTCCTGCTGCGGCGTCAGAGCGACTTGCTTGATAGTCTGCATTGTTCAATCCCTTCTTCGATAAGGCATTTGATGGTTAGGATGTCGGTGTCCGGCCCCGTCTTGAAGTAGGGCAGGTCTTTGTACTTGTCTTCGAGCGATGTCGCTTGCCCGCAGATGAAGCTGGCGTAGCGCCCGTGGCCGTCATCAGACGATAGCCACCGGCTACCCCATGGGAAGAACTGCACGAAGATCGTGTTGAGCATGGCGGCCACGCACACTCCATGCGTCTCAGTCACCTGTGCAGTGTAGTAGTCGTTATGGAACATCTGTTCGGGGTAGCCCAGCGCGAGGAGCTCAGCCCTCTTCGTCGTCTCCGAAGACTGCGACATCCTTGCTCTCCGAGAAGAAATCACCGTCGGTGATCATGATGCTGGGGGCACGCTGGTCTTGGATCATCATCGCGCGGGTGAGGAGTTCGCGCGCCGACTGCCGTGCCAGCTTCAGCATCATCGGGTTCTTGATCTTGACGTTGGCCGTATCGAAGTCGACACGCAGCTCGATTGTGATCGTGTATGCCATCTCAGAAGTCCTCCTTGCACGCTGGCTTTGGCTGGGCCTTCAGGTTGTCAGGCATCATGACCGCAGCGACGAAGAGACCGGGCCACACAAGTGTCAGCTGCACCATGGTCCAGTCGAACTCTATCCTCTGCTTGGGACAGCGAGCATGAACGTCACGGATAAGACTTCCGTAACAAAACCCGGCGAGCAAGCTGCCGATGATCATGTATGTGCCGAAGCGCATCGTTACCTCCGTGGGTTACTTGTCGTGGGTAGAAGTGGGGCGGCAGGGCTACGGTACTCGGAACTCAGTGGGACGTTTAGAGCTGTTAAGCCAACGTCTAATCCTGTGAGGACATCACCTATCCGAGAGCGACTGTACCTGCATCTAAGCGCGCGGTGCCCTATGAAGGCCCGGCCTATGATCTACTTGATCTACGCCCCTTACTCTTACGACTGCTGCTTCGAGCTCAGCGCGATCGCCGCCATCAGCGAAGAGTTCTGGCGAGCCCACGTGTCGAACGCCTTCTCCGATACCAGCGACATGTTCTTCTTACATGCCGTGGTCGCGAAGGTGACAGCGAACTCCTTGGGCAGGCGCTCGATGTACTCGATGATCTGCGCAGCGTCCTTGTTCTTGATCTCGTGTGCCAGCTGATAGCACACCAGCATCTGCGCATCTGGCTTGCCCGGCACCTTGACGCCGGCCGGGTCCTTCACGATGTCCGCGTACTTCGGCATCTCGCGCTGGATTTTGATGAAGCTCATGTACTGCGCGGAGCCCGCGCCCATGATCCCCATCAGCTGCTCGGCCACCTCGGGGCTCTCCGGGATTTCGCCGCCGTTGCGCTTCATCTTCACCTGCAGAAGACGATCGACAGCCACCAGTGAGCGCGGCGTGGTCCACGGTCCCTGCTCGGCGGGCACCTTGTCCTCGAACACGATCTGCGGGTTCTGCTGCGCGAAGGCGATGGTGAGAGGCATGACGTTGTTGTTCACCGCCCAGTGCTCCCACGAGGCGAAGTCCGGGTGGATGTCGATGCGCTGCTCACGGTTGATGACGAAGTCGAACTCCTTCGTGACACCAGACCGGTCGTCCTTGCGATTGCCTGCGCTGATCACGGCGATGCCATCGTGAAGCTTGTGAGGCCCGACCTCGCCCTTGAGCTTGAGCTGCGCCGCGGCCTTCTTCGTGTCGCCGTCAGCCTGCGACCACTCGTCGAGGAAAACAATCCCGCGCTTGAACGTGTTGATGTGCCGGCCGTGCGGATACTCCTTGGTCGGCTTGGTCATCATCCACGACGGCGTGGTGAAGACCGACGCGAGGCTCACGCTGCCGTCAGGGTTGTTTACCTTCGTGGGTACCATGTACCCCAGAAGATCAGTCGGCGTGAACGTCGCGAGGAAGCACGTCGCGAGCCCCCACGTATCGCTGCCGTCCGGCTGCTTGCCGTCTTTCTTGTTGAGCCATGCCACGAGCCCTTCGACGAAGTCCGACTTGCCGATGCCGGGAGGGCTCTGCAGATGGGTGGCAATTCGCGCGTCGATGTTGTCCACGACAGCCTGACGCAAATCCATGAGACGCATTGGTAGTTTCTCCTGTTGGGTAGGTGGTTGGTAGTCAGTCGTTGAGATGGATGCCGATGCGACCGCTGGCGTACACGAAGCGCCGGTGAGTGCGCAGAAGCATGTGCTGCTCCAGCTCTCCCAGCTGTTCGTAACAGACGCGGTCAATCTTCAGGATGTTCTCCTTGGAGTTGAGGATGGCGGCGACCGGCAGACCGTCGCGCCCCCAGCCAAGGCTCTCGTCAACGAAGCGCCACAAGCGAGGCGGCCCTTCATCGGGGCAAAGTGCAAAGCTCATTCTCGTCCTCTCCTGTGACGCTTCGATGGTTATCAGACCACGATCTTGGCGAGGTCCATGTAGACCTTCTTCGCCAGCTCCAAGCTGACACGCTCGCGACGCAGCGAGCCGTCCTCTCCGAAGCAGATGAAGATGTCGACGCCTTCCTTGACGGCGTAGCCGATCTTCGGCGGTGTAACGAACACCGTCTTGACCGCTTCGTCGAGCGCGACACGCACCTCTGCCGACACCGGACTGGGGAGAGCTGCTGCTTTCCTCCGTGCCCAGAATGCCTTGGCAGCTGCACTGCGCTCTGCCTTCGTACGCTTCTTCTTTGCCATGTTACCTCTGTGGGTATCCGCTGATACTCCCGGCAGCGGCGTCCGGGTACTCCCCTATAGGGGTGGGGACGTCTTCACATCCGGTACTTGAGCTGCATCGAGCTCGTCAAGCAACTTCGCTGCGACCTCGCAGCACTCTTTGAACGTACCCTCTTTGAGCACGGGTCGCGACTTGAACAGCGCGCTCCCCTGCACCTGACCGTAGAGCGTGTGCATATTGGCGCGCGTGCGAAACTTGTTGCCAGTAGGTACGACGCTGCGAACTATATTAAGTCCGTATCGGGACAGCTCGTCCTTCACCAGCTTGCGCAGCTGATCGCGCTCGAAGTCCTCTTGACGCAGGCGCTCTTGCTCAGTGGGAGACTGCTCGCTTAGCCACAGCGACGCCGGGCTCTCCTTGTGCTTCATCTCCAGCACTCCGTACGCCACCATCCTCACCGCTGACATTCACATCTCCCACGTGCTCGAGCACCCACGCACAGAGCTTTTTGAACGCGTCATGGCCAGCTGACACCATAGAGTTCTTCTCTTCCCCACGACGCGCCACAGCATACCACGGGGCCGGCTTCGATCCACCTACATGGAGGATCATGTTGAGCTCCGACAGCTCTTGACGCACCTTCTTGAGGTACTCGCGGCGCGCCTGACCGTTACCTCCGGAGGTATGATCGCTCGGGATTTTCTCGATGTCGATCACGCCCCACGCCGCCCATCTGATATGGTTCATCTTCTAGCTCCCTGCGCGCATTACGTACCAGCGCCTCTTGGTGTCGTAGGACAGCCACCCGTCTTCCATCAGCTCGTGATGGAATTGATTAATGCGTGTGGTGATCCACCAAGTGATAGATGGCCCACCGTTTATATAGTCTGGCTTCTCGCCGATCGTGCGCTTCATGAAGTGCAGCGCGTGTCGATATCCGTGCTCGTGCTCGATCACAAGAGCACAGAGCACCAACCAATCGTCCTCTGACATCATTCCACTCCTGTGATGTATCTAACCAGCTTGCGGCACGCGCGAGCTTGAGTGACGCCGAAACACACCGCCCCGTTCACGCCGGGAACTCTGGCCCGCCATAGTGTGCCCCATACACTGCTATCGACTTCCAGCTCAGCACCCAGCAATAACGCTTTGGCTGTCCACTCTTCGCCGGCGTCAGGTGTTTCGTCGAACTTTTGCGGCATGAGTGCGCGCCTTCTCCTGTTCGTGCTTGGCCACCTTGGCCTTCCAAACCTCCAGCGCGATCTCGTCCCTGTCGAGATACAAGCACTTCAGCGAAGCTTTCAATACATCCTCGGATGCATCGCCGTTAATGAAATCCTGCACGCGAGCTTCGATCAGCTCTTTCGTTTCAGCGTGTGTTCTTCGCATCGGAGAGAACTCCTGCGAGTTCGAGGGCTTTCTTTGCAGCAAGCCATGGGGCTGCGAATACCTCGTAGTAGTGGCCCGGTGCCGCACCGCCAAAGTTCATGAGCGGCATGCCATTCGGCAGCACAAGCTTGAACCCGTTAATCTCTTCGCAACCTCGGACGCTGTACCACGTGTTGCGCTCGATCGTGTAGCCGAGAAGAAGCGCTTTGGTGATCAGCACTTGCCGTTCCTTACGCTTCTTCTCGCCCATTGTTACCTCCAAAGGTTACGCCGCGATCTCTTCGCTCTTCTCGCCGGCCGGCAGGTGCGCCTTGATCAGCGAGAAGTCCTGATCATCGATCGTGATGAACTCACCCTTGTGGTAGGCGAGCATGTCGACGTAGTTGTTGAGCACCTGAAGCAGTTCGTTGCCCGGGTGCGACTTCATCATGTGCTCGACATCGCGATCGACCATCTCGGTCATCTCCTTGCGACGCGCCTCGTTCACGTCGAGGCCGTTGTGGATGGCGCCGGTGAGGAGATTGTCGAGGCTTGTCTTGGTGACTGCCTCCTTGTCGCTGGCGACTTTCTGGATAAGGGCTGCGATGGCCGCCCCGACAGCAGCGCGGCAATCTCGGGTGGATATACAAACTTGCATTTCTTCTCCTTGCGTGGCGCCTTTGCTTTCGCTCTAGGCGTGGGGACAACGACCTCAGTGATCGTCACTGTGCCGTATGGGGTGGAGTAGGGCCAAGGTCTGAACTCGTCGAAGACTTCACGTGTTCGAGTAACGGTACGAGCCACGGCATATCTCCTATATGCTTACCGTATTCCTTGACGAACCTACTAACGGCTTGAGCCGGTGTTTCACCCGACGTGTTAAACGCGAACGAGTGTTCATTATTCCCCGGCATGATCGCGAACCATGTACCGTTCGGGCTCTCCCACAGTACAGCCCCTACCATAAGCCACTTCGTGACGAGCACTTCATCGTCCGATGGTGCTTCGGTCATGTGCTACTCCTTCGAGGAGGGGCGCTTCTTCCAGCGATACGGACCGGCCACAGGACGATCTTCGACCACTGCATCGATGAAGTCCTGCACCAAACAAGACACCACAATCAGCACCCATATCCTCCACGAAGTCTGCACGCCGAGCACCCTCGCAGTAAGCTCAGTCACGAGTGCCCAGATAGTTGGGGTCATGATCATGTTACGAAATCTCAAGTAAGCCATGTTACCTCCGTGGGTATTGTTCGCGCGGCAGGGGCGACCACCTCCTACATCGTCATTTGCCTCGATTGGTTTCGGGACTTGTGGTCCTTACTAACGTTCTGTAGGCCGCTCTTTGGCGTGACTTCCTTGTCAGAGGCGCTGCAGCGCATGGCGAAGGCTGACACCTGCCCGCTCTCGCTCTAGGAGCACATGCCCCCAGCAGTCATTGAGCTACGCGCGATCTCTCAAAGCAATTCCAGATGGTACCTCCGCAGGTAATCGTACGCTGCGTCTGCTTGATCGTAGCCGAAGCCTATTCGAGAGTACGACATGCCGTCACGAAGCGGCCCAGACACAATACATTGCCAGTATTTTCGCGCCGACGCTCTCTCGGGATGGCCGTAGTCGTCGTATTTGAACATGGCGCCAAGCATCATGCACCGCGTGACGTATAGTTCTTGCTGTTCGGCGAACGGAAGCTTCGCTTTAGCATCCATCACGCCACCATCAACAGCCAGAACCCCGCGGCGCCGGCGAGCATGAGTGCGCAAGCCGACAACACTGCATACTCGAGTGCTTCACTTGACGACATTCTCCTGCTCCTCCTGCAATAGCTCAACGAATTTCTTGCACGCACGGCCTAGCCAGTCGTCTGTGATTTCTGGAAATGAGCCACCCGTACCTACACCGTATTTCCACTGACGAGAGTTGATCTCCTCTGCGTACTGCTCGATGTGGGCGCCCAGCAATAGGGCCTTGGTGATCCACGTCTGAGCATCCGGAAGGTCTCTAGTGTAGACACGCATCACGCTCCTCCATACTTGGCACGCATCTCGTGCATGACGCATTCGATCTCAAGCCAGCTGCACTCTGGCGGCAGCATGTTCTTTTCGAGCTCGTCGCCGAACCGACAGTCCGCGTACGGCTTGACGTTGATCCAACCCCCGGGCATGGCTGTAATGTTTGCTGGCCACACATATCCGTCCGGGTGTCTATACGCAGACATGTGCTTGCCTGAAGGGAGCGTCTCATTCCAGACTTCCCAGTCCTCGGAGTAATACTCCCATTGCGGCATTTTATGGTCCTATGATTTAGTGGTGAGGCCCGGTGGCCTTCTAGACCGACGAGCTTATCTCGACGTCCTCACCCGCACCGGCAGTTCCTACTTCTCCGCGCTGGGGCTCCACTCGCCCGACACTATTGTGCAGGGCTAAAGCTGCTTAATCCAGCGGTCGCATTATCGCTATTATGCTACGGTGCCACTTAGTGTTGGTTACCCCGGCAGGTTACCATGCTGCATCGAGCCTTTCGCTCCGTCGTCGTACTCGGAACAGGATGCACCCGCATCGTGCCTTTCCTTTCGCGTGTCGTCGGCTCTGCTCTTGACGTGCCGGATGCCAGTCCGGTATTTGAGCTACGGGGAATACTTTGTACGCATCTCGTGCGCGATGCACTCTATCTCCAGTGGGCCATCGTCCTCGATGCGGTAGTGCTCGACTATCTTGCCGCTAGTGTTCTCGCCGAGTATGACATAGACATGGCCATACGGAAAACCCGAAATTCGTACGTGCCCCGGCGGACGGCGGCAGCAATATAGCAAGTACTGCCCGAGCTGCTCCTTGCGCGTCTCCCATGAACCATGCATGAACGCTGTGTGCACCCACACAGTCATGGCGCGGCCTCGTGAGTGCGCCCTTCCAAGATTTCCTTGCGCCACTCCATCGCGATGCACTCTATCTCGAGTATACCACCATCCTGCATGGCGAATTCACGATAGGCTTTCTTGCCTGCGCCGTCGTTCGACCATTTGTCGAACATGATATTGATCCAGCCAGCTGGATAGTTTCTGTCGCTGGCATCTAGCACGTTGAAGAACATCAACAGCCACCTGTCCTCAGTGACCATCTCCTGCTTCACCAGCCAGCGATAGTCGTGAACTTCCCAGCCGTCGGGGCATTTCATCGCCGCTCTTCCATCTCGATGTACCCTGCCTGTCCACCCTCAGTGACAGCCAGCTTGGTGCCGTCGATGAACTCGAACAATACAGAGTAGTACGTTCCATCGTTGTCGACGCTACCACAATCGGCGGTCACCTTTGCGATGGTTTTACCGATCAGGTGAGGAAACGTTTCGATGATGCTATCGATGTCATGTGGCCACGGCATTTGTTACCTCCAAAGGTATGCACGGCAGAGTTGGCTAGGCTCTGCATCTACCCTGATTGATATGCCGCCATTACTTACCGACAGCCTTGGTCTGGTCACGCATACGCGATCGCAGCAATCAGTTGTTCTACGACCCCATGGGTTCGGTAGGCCAATTGAACTACGTGCATTCTTTGCACTGAGGTGGCGTAGCCAACTCAAGTGCATCTGTTTTCACCGGCATGGGCGCTTCACCATACATAACCACGGAGGGATTTGAACCAGTCCGTCGGTGCTCTTCAAGCTACGTTGAGCTACGGTGAAACTTGTACATCGGTCCGGGTGGGTTTTGAAACATGTTGCCATGTCCCCGAACATCTTCCGTGAGATTTAGTGCCGCCACCTGTCCACATGCCGTACCTCTAGAGCTGCATGCGGGTAGTGATGGCCTGTGCTCAAGGGCCTTGAGAACCACTCTGCCCTATGCGGCCGCTCTTCTTTTGAGCTACGATGTATTGGGCGCGCGTGAGTGCGCGTTTAAATCTCACCGATGGTGGAGCACAAGCTGGGCATTAACCCAACCCCGCCTCTATCACCTTAACGCCGTCGGTCCGGCGCTTGAGTGGATACCCGCCACCCCGCGGTAACTGTGCACTATGAGACCACGGCAGGGTTTGCCTTGTACTTCGGCGCACCTGCTCTCGTGCTGTCGGTCGAGACTAGCAGGAACGACCTAACATGACGTCAAAGGGCGTCAGCGCGCGTGCATTAATACACTACGTGGTCCGATGGTGAACAGTACGGGAGTGGCGATGCAACATCCAAGGACAGATGCAACCCTTCCAGATGGGGGCCTGATTGGGTTGAACGCACCGCCACTCCCGCTCTTGCCTCGTGCAGTTTGGAGGGCATGGGGGGCCCTGCACGAGGTAGCTTGGTTGCAGGGGGCGGGATCGAACCGCCGACCGCGAGCTTATGAGGCCCGAGCTCTACCACTGAGCTACCCTGCGTTAGATCGTTAGACCGCGATCTTCTTGTCCACGATCGCCTCAGCCTGAGCACGAGAGTATCCGAGGTCGATCATGCTGTCGATGCGATCCTGTCGCGTGCCGTCGAGCTTGTAGTTCTTGATGTGCTCGGTGACCAGCTCCTGAATTTTGATCGCCGCTTCGCTCTGGTCCTTGAGACCATGCGAGTTCTCGCCGGTGACAAGTCCCTCGACCTTCTTCGCGATCGCCTCCCACTCCTTCTCCAAGGTCTTGTCGGCCTTGGTCTTGGTCAGGCATGCGCGGATCGCGTCGTCGGTCAGCTCGCTGTCGCTGGCCTGCTGCTCGCGTGCCACGTCCACCAGTGCAGCGAAGATCGCCTTCGGCTTGAGATCGGCCTCCGACATCTGGTCATGGATACGCACGACCCGATCGCCGACGGCCACAGGATCGCTCAGCGTGGTCATACAGCCCATGCCGATGATCTGCCGCAGCTTGCTCGCGTTGGCCTTGGCACCACCCGCAGTGTGCTCGGCGTGCTTGCTATCCATGGCAGTGTACGCTTCGTAGATCAGCGTCGCGTCGTCCTTGCCGCCACCTTGCGGCTTGGCCGTCGAGATCACACCGTCCGCGGCCGCCCTGAGTGCGCGAAGCCCCAGACGACCCAGCGCGCTGGCACCTTCGCCAGACGCCTTGCCGAACTTGTTGATATCCTTGAAGAAATCCCGGCGCATCTCCGCGGGATCGGCGGGTTGGTTGTGGTTGGTCGGAGGAAGTTCCTCCTCGTTGGCCTTCTCCATTTCGCTCGGCGCGTTGCTCACGAGAGCTTCGTTACCCGCAGAGGTAACGACCTCTTCGATCGCTTCCTGGCTCACCGCAGTCTGAACGTCCGGCTGATCCGGCAGTGCAGCCAGCACCTGCTCGCCTTCGTGCACAGGCATGTCAGCCTCCGGGTCTTCGGCAGCGTACTGCTGCTCTTCGACCGTGAGTTCCGTCTGCCCTTGCTCGTCCACTTGCGTGGTAAACACCGGCGCATGCTGCGCGTGGTGCTCTTCGTGACGCCGCAGGAACGTCGGGATGCCAGTGTCTGCATCGACGTTGAGGATGGAGGGGTCAACGACCCCCGTGAAAGAGGGATCGTTGTGGTCGGTCATATTGTAGGCACTCCTTAGTTGGCTGCTTTGTCCCAAGAGGGATCGCAGGCCCATCACCGTGTCGTGCACGGAATAGCTCCTGCGGAATAACCCGCCGCAGGCCGGGACTGCTATCCAGCAGATATGGACGGCCAAGCGGTGACCGTGGTCCGTGCAACACTTTGCAGTTGCCGGCATCCAAGTTGACATCGTGGACAGATGGCCCGTCGGGGCGTCGTGAGTGCGCTTCTACGTTTGGAGTGGCTTGACGCCCTAGCCTCGCGTTTGAGCTTGGCCGCATTGTGCGGCGCTTTGATGGTGCGATGGTTTGCTGGCATTGTAGGCGTGGGATCGACGCCTCGTTCTTAACCCAGTTGTTGGGGCGCAGAAGCCGGCCGACCCTCGGCTTCCTCCTGCCAGCGAGAGGCTTTATGCCTGCTCGACATTGTCCTCCTGAATGACGGTGACGTAGGGGTAGCACACCTCGAACTTATCGGTGAGTGCCTCTTTGACCTTGCGGCCCACCGTGGCGCGGTCATCTGCGACCGGCACAGTGAGCATTACCCGCAAGGTAACACGCTTGTGGGTAGCCGTTTGATCCTCCCTCAGGTTCGATGGTTAGTTGAACTTCGGCACGCGCTCTTTGTTGAGCGCCCAACGGTTGTACTCTGCGACCGCAGCGGCGAGGTCGCTGCCGAAGTCCTTAACCCATCGGCACTCGTCCTCCTTCGTATTCCAGCAGAGCACGGAATACGACATCGGAGCCAGCGTCGTGAGCTCAAGCTCCTCGCCGTCGGCGATCGCTTTGCTCATGGCGTACACCTCACCGGTGCAGCAGTTAATCTGCATCGCCCACCTCCTTGATTGGCACGAGATCATCCAACAACATGTCCCAGCCATACTGAAGACACAACAATGCGGCAGGGAACATAACGAACCAGTACAGCGCGAACGCATTAGCGGTCACGATACACCACCACGGTGCTGCCGCCTTCGTACTCGCGGTAATACTTCACGTCGTCGAGGATGGGGCCGCCACGCTTGAGCGGTGGCAGCATGACGTCGCCATTCGGATATGTGCGCGACGCGTCATGAGTGCGCGCCGGCTTGTTGGTGATGTACCAACTGAAGCCCAGCTTGCCGATACGCACGAAGCGCAGGCCACCCACCTTGCGGTAGGACACGTTAAGCATCGGGATCATTCGCTTCCTTTCTCACACTGTACCAAGGCGCATCGACATGCGCATCGGCCGGGATTTCAACAGGCACGAGACGAAGGGAACGAGACGCAACCTTGCGTGGATGCACCTCACCGTCGAAGTGCACGACACAGTAGCGCGGCACGTTCTTTACGTACGACACGAACGTGCCGAACTTGTCCGCCGAGCTGGAGTACAGTGGGCCAACACGATCGCCCGGCCTGAAGGGAATGAAGAGCTTATGCTTGCGTTTGGCTGGCATGTTACCTCCGAAGGTTACCCAATGGTGGGTGATTAAGGTTCCACGAATGTGGCGTTGCTGCCTTATTTGCCCAAGTCGAGCACAACAATGTGGCGAGCTGCCTTAATCGTTCGATGGTATTACCATACTAAACTCTGTAAGTCAAGACTAAGGACAAACAATTAGAGACTTTAATTGACTAACAAATACAACCACTTGCTAATTCTATAATTCTATAACAAGAAAGTGGGTATATAGCTATAAAGCGTTAGATGGTCCGATGGAGCGCGAAACCGTCGAGCGAACCCCCTCCCACTTTATATAGCGGTATATTATTTATTGTTAATAGATTATAGAGTTAGAAGGTAGGAGGGGGGATGGAACTCTCCCCTCTCTTCGCTGCCGAGGACTACACCTTGACGCCGCACGACCTCAAGAAGTCGAGGCGCGCGTCGGCTCGCTCCAACACGAGGAGCTTGTTCGCGTGCGACATCTTGCAACCATTGAACCCGCGACGTTTGCGACGCGAGATGGTTTCAGTGATATTCGTGGGACAAAGGTAATCCCTTTCCGTCTTCGGCTTATCCGAAGTCGGCTGATCAATCGAGAAGCGAGACTTCAAGCCAAGGCGTCGACGACGCTCAGCCTTCTCGCGTTCGGTCAACGGGTCTGATCTGTATTGCTTGAACATTGCAACACTCCAAGGTTAGATGGTGAGAGCACTAGAGGCGTAGGACTTAGACTTTCAAACGCACAGCTTGCGCTGCCATCCTGTCGTCACGTTCCAGACTTTGCGATGCGCTTCCAAACGCTACCTCTAGTGCTCACAGCATCCAACCTTGGCATTGGCAAAGGATGCTGGGGACAACTTAGACCGAACCATCTCATAGTTGAGTAGTTGTCTTTCCGACGCTCAGATGGTTCGATGTTGTCCCGCTGCCTAGCAACTCTGCTAGGGCTTCCCGGTCCCGCGCGCCTGCTTCGTGGCGCATCTACCCGGTATACCTAGCCCGTTGTCATCTTGTTACCTTGGGAGGTAACAGCCCGACGGCGGTTAAGGGGGAACCACTAGACGAGAGGTAGTAAAGCTCTCGCCGCCTAAGAGCATGCTTGTTTTGGCCGTTGCTCAGGTGGTGCAGGTGATCCTCCGTGCCACAGTGGCGGGGCGTTCCTACACTCAAGGTGTGGGGACGTTACCCCCGGGGGTAAGTGGACAGGCCCCCCCACCCCCGGGGCCCGGGCTTTTATTGGGTCCCACGGTAATATACCGGACCATAAAACCATCCCACCCCCCTCTGTGACATTTTTACAACACTTGACTTCCCACCCTTTCCGCATATCCTCCCATCAGGGACGTAGCTCAAACGGAGAGCGATAGGCCCGGACTTGAACTCCGAGACCCTAATTGATGCAGCGACAACGTGCCGGCGCTGCCGTCCCCACCCCTTACCCGTCACCCACCGGGAAACCCCATGATCAGCAACACACTCTTCAGCCAAATCCAGATGATGGTCCGCGGCGCGCTCTGTGCCGAGTGCAAGCAACCAATGACCGACGGAGCGGTGTTCTTCTCCGACGACACGACGCGCCGCACGGTGCACTGGAAGTGCCGCACCCTCGAGGACGACCCCAAAAAATTCGGGGCCGACCCCGTGTCGAGTGAACCCCAAAAAAATAATCCGCCCAAAATTTCGCGCATAGCTACGTTCCTCGGTAAGCTTCAAGCTGGGGTACCCTCCCCCGAAGACGGCAAACGTTGAGGCCATCCGATGGTTAAACCCACGTACACAGGCCCAGCGCATCCTATCGGCTACGTTGAGCTGCAGGTTGGGTGGGTCGGGATCAAGACGGCTGACGACCTGCGCGTGGCCGTCGACCAGCTTCGTGCCAAGGGCCTCGCGGAGCATCCCGGTTTCGTGCAGCATGGGGCTAGGCTGGAGACGACCGTAGATGGGGCCGGGGAGCCGCACTACACGTTGTACATGGGGTTTGCGCCGAAGACAGCTTCCAGTGAGCCGCTCGATCCGCACAATCTCAACAACTCACCGCCTCGCCAAGACGGGTGGCCGGAGCCGACCGACGGCATACTGCCTCTCGGATCGCGCGAACAGAAGTTCTGATTTTCAGAACACCTCAAGGAGAAGTAGAACATGAGCGAGACGCAGCCTCTGGTTGGAGACGTGAAGTCACAGTTTTTGATTGTCGACGCGGAGCAGATGCAACGCCAGATCGAAGCAGTGCGTCAGGAGCAGGAGCTCATGTGCGGATACGCGCTAGTGCTGAAGGGCACGCGCACCGCGGAGTTCTTGGACGAGAAGGATAGGCGGGTGATCGAGGTGTTCGCTACCTTTGCGCCCGCTGAGCAGAGCTGATACAAAGCCCAAGCTGACTTCCTAGCTTGGGGCCTTCATGGCGATATCGATAAACACCACCCTGAACAGCCGCACCGACATGATCGGTGCGCTGCGGGCGCTTCAGGACTATTTCGCCCAGCCCGTGAGCTCGTCGATCGACGACCAAGGCATCGGGCAGGCCATCATCGTTCTACAGAAGTACCTCGCCACTGTACCGGATGCGACCCAGCCGTCAGGTTTCAAATTCGATCCCGCACTCGTGCGGAGCAATATTGCGGACCACACTTTCCCGGCCGCGATCATCAACCTGCAGAGCATCGGGGTCAGCCTGTTCAATTTTCTGATCGACACTGACGGCGCCATCCTGACGGATACCGACGGCGCGATACTCTTGGATAGGACATCTTAAAATGGCCGCACGCGCTGCAACGCAAGCCTTGGCATTGAAGGCAATTCGTTTCCCCAACAGCATTGCTTGGGCGGGCACGTCGAAGCAGGCTGCACAGTATCTCGATCCGCCGCAGAACAACAAAGGCAACGCCGGCTGGATGAATTGGACGGCTGGCTGGTTGCGCGCGCAGGGGAAGTCGCTCATTACGCTTGGCAACTTCGGTGTATCCGGGACACGGACGGACCAGTTCAATGTGGCGGCGGCGATCGCCACCGGAGCGTCAATCATCGGGTTGGGCGACCCAACTAACGATTTTGCGCAGCAATACCCGGCAGCGGGCACAGTTGTCGCTACGGCCTTTGCCAATCAGAAGGCGCAGATCAAACAGATCAACGACGCTGGCGCCGTGTGCCTCTACGTGTGGGAATGCGGCGCGGAGAACTTCAGCGCGACGATGATCGGCAACACTATCGACTTCCTGCGACTGATGGCCGACTTCATGCAGTACGGCGACGGTGACGGCCGCGGTCCGCCGAACATGGTGTTCTTGGATGGTACGCCGGTGCTGCTCAACACGGCGGCGACCGCATCGATCGACCTGCTGAACACGCAAGACGGTACGCACAACAACATCGTGGCGGCTCAGAAATTCGGTCTCTACGCGGTGCCAAGGATCGCCCCGCTACTTCGTGAAATCCCCGGGCACCGCATGCGCTGCGCGCTGCAGAGTGCCACCTACGGCACCCGGAATATCTGGAACAGCCCCGGGATGACGGGGGCAGTTGCGGCCGCTGGCACTGGAAACACGGGCACCGTACCGACGAACGCAGGTGCAGCCCAGACCGGATTGGCCACTGCTGTATACTCGACGCAGGCGACGTCGGCCGATGCTGATGGCAACACGTGGGGCAACGAAACGAAGATCGTGGCTACCGCTACCGGCGCTGGTACGGTCTCGCTGATCTTTGCACTGTTCAAGAACAACATCGTCCCCGGCAGCATCGTGCGGGGCAGCATCGAGGTCGACGTGAGCGCCGCCACCGGCCTTCAGAACGTGTCGGCTAATCTGGAGAGCTTCCCGACTTCCGGAGGACCCACTGCTACCTACGACATGATCGACAGCACGCTCGGTACCGATCCGGGCGGTTACACCAACTTCGTCCTCGAGCCCCCGCCGCTCGTGTTTGGTAATTTCGTAGGTAGTCCGTTCACCAATCTCGCGGTGCGTGTGAAATTTAGCGCTGCCGGATCGGCCACTATCCTTGTTCGCAAGGGTCTGGCTGAGCTCGCCACGGCGTAACCAATGCGCAACCGTCGACCAGTGTTCTCTATGCCGCCAGAACAATCCCCTGCCCCGAATGTTGAGGGCATGATACTGGTCGACGCCGAACAGCATCGGCACCAACGCAGACAACTCGAGGAGCTCCGTATGAAAGTCTCAGAACTCTCCGGCAAGGTCGACACCCTGATCAGCCTCGCCACCAACTACAAGAACGCTGCCGACAGTCAGCAGGCCGCCCAGCTGCCCCCGGACGATCCGGAGGTCGAAGCACTGGCCCATCGGATCGACGACGCTATCGCCGTCCTGCAGGGCTCCAAGACGGCTTCCCCGGAGCCGACCCCGGCGCCCGCGCCCGCGCCCGTGGACCCGAACGCCCCCGTCTGATCACTTCTTTGTGATAATAGCACCCTTCCCGTTGACGCGCGGGAAGGGTGTTTCTATGTCTGGGGCCCCACACAGGAGACCCCATGCACATGACCTTCGAGAAGATCGAGCCAGCGCCAGAGCATCCCGCGTACCGCGCGGCGAAGATGATCAAGGAGCTGCACGAGGAGAACATCGCCAAGATCGACGGCGGGTTCATCTTCCTCAAGGACGGCGTCGACTGCAGCGGCGAGATGCGCGCCGAGTGCGTCAAGCAGATCGCCATGTGCGAGCAGATCATGGATCGCGCCCAGAACATGGACCCCAAACACTTTGAGCCGGCGGCCTTGATCTGTGCCGAGCTGGAGAGCACGATCGCGGAACAGCGAGCGACTTCCGAAGTCGACGCGAGCATCCCGGAGATCGGCAATTATGACCACGGAAAATAAGCCCCGCCACCTCAACGCCATCGACTTCATGATGATGGACATTCACCGTGAGCTCGATGAAGAGAACCTCCATCCGGAAACGTTCGTGGATAAAAGTGCTCGGCCCCAGCAGGAAGAGCACGGTGACGGTACGGGCGTGGGTGTACCACACCCGAAAATCCGTCTCCTCGATCCACTTCCCGAAAACGTCGAACTCCTCGACGTAAGCACCGCCCACAGGCTGCAGGTGCAGCGAGTGCTCCAGAGCGCGCTGGACTGGGGGCTTCAGGAAGTCATGGTGATTGGGTGGCACGACGAGGAGGAGATTTACTTCCTCTCGACCGATCCTAGCATCGGCAACGCGATCTACCGCATGGAGCTCGCGAAGATGAAGCTACTCACCGCGGTGAAGGACCGCTGGAACGTCGAAGGCTTGGTCACGCGCGACCAACCCGATACGCCGGAGCCTGCATGAGCGAGCGGAAGCACAAGTTCGCGCGCGAGCAACGCGTCGAAGTCCAAGGCGAGAACTATCCCCCGGTAGTAGAAGTGGTAGCCCTGCTACCGGGGCACTGCACTGAACACGATGCACCGTATTACGGCTGCGTGCATAGTGGCGACCACTTCCGCTTCTGCGAGCAAGTCCTCAAGCCGTTGTCACCCACGAACAGGAGCAAACTCAATTGAGCATTAACCCGAAAGCTGAGCTCGAAAATCTCGCCAAGCTTCAGCAGATGAAGATCAACGCGCGGATAGTCTCGCTGGAGACGTCGTTGAAGCTGATGCACCACCAGCATTTTACACAAAAGGCAGGTAATGACATCGATGCGATCACACTGGTTGCACAGGCGCAAATGATCGAGCAGTACATCCTCGGCAACATCGAAGAGGAAAGCGTGAAGGCCCTCGAAGAGGCGGCAAACAAGCTGGGCGGCCCCCGGATCGTGCGGCCCTGATGCGCGGCAAGCGGGCGTTCGTCGGTAGTGATCTTCGCGAGCTGATCGATCTCTATCGATGGGGCGCCCGCATGTCCGACCTGTGCATGCTGTACGGCGTCGAGAAGCAGACTATTCGCAGCACACTAAAACTACACGGGGTGAAGCTGCGCCCCCCGCATCGGTCTGCCATGGCGGTGCCGAAGCCGCATCGTGAAGCTGGATTGATTAAGTCCACCCGGCCGACGACACCCGCTGGCGCTCGACTTGTCGACGGTGACCAAGCACCCGACCAATTGCTGCGTTCATCTGCCCGTGTGCAACGAGACAGGCGTATTGCAGAGCGTCCACAGGATGCGAGTAATCGTTCTTGTCCGGAAGCGGCTTCCTAGTCCCATTGCGCGTTTTCGCGTAGCGGTATCCGCCGGCTAGGCCGCGGATGATCGTCGGGCACTTCAGGCGATCGAACAGGATCATCCCCTTGCCGTCGTACTGCTTGAGCAGCCACGCTTCCACCGAACGAAGCCTAGGGTCGAGCTCGTTGGTCGGGGCAGGCATGGCCTTGAAGCCCATGCGCCGAAGCAGATCGAACTCGCTTTCTTCGTAGAGTGTGCTCTTGTGCACCCCGCTGGGGTCGCCGACGATTAGTACAGGAAGTCCCATATACTCGGGCTTCATCAGTACCGGTCGGAGGTTCTGCTCCAAATGTCCCTGCAAACCAATGTCGGTGGCGATGACCTCTTCCAGCACGAGCAGTCGGCCGCGTGCGTCCATCTGCGTAATAGCGCTGCATGGGTCGCGTCCGAAATCCTGTCCGATAATGAGAGGCGCGAAACGGTTGACGAGTAGTCCGTCAGCCACGTGGAAGGCTGAGCGGAAGCTTTCGCGGAAGACGGCGGTACCTGATGGGTCGTTTCCGAATTGGGCATGGACGTATCGTCTCACATAATCGGGGTTATTGTTGCGCGACAGGCGTTCGTAGTAGAGCCGGCCCTGCGCGAGACGAACAGGGTCGTCGATGTCGAGCTTCATGGTCTCCGCGGTCTGCGTCAGCCATGCAAGGTTTTCAGCGTACTCTTCGAGACCACCGGGCTGCACGAAGATGTCCCAATCCGGCGGCTGATCGATGTCCATGAACTTGTGCCAGTCGCTGCCCTCAGTGGGCATGTTGGTGTCGGCGACGATACCGAACCACGTCGGAGCTCCGCGCGCGCCCGACGGATAACGGCCGCAGCGGCCGGCGATGCTGGCGACGAGATTGATGTCCATCTCGATGCACTCGGACATCCACGCACCGGTCAGCTGCATCGACAACAGGCGGCGCTGGTCTTCCTGATCTTCGAGCGGGAGAAGCAGCCACTCGGACCGCACATCGGCGAACTCGATGATGACGATCTTGTCCTGCACCTTGAAGCGTGCCACGCCGCTCAGCCAGCTCATGATGTCTTTCAACACCGTATCGATCAGCTGGCGCAGCGTCTGCCGGACGATGGCGAAGCGCGTGTAACGATATCCGTCTGCTGCGGGTGCTTGTTCGAGGCACTTGCGGAAGATTTCGAAGATGCAGCCTGTAGTCTTACCGGAGCCGACGGGGCCTGCAATGAGCCTCCCGAACGCCGCAGACTTCATGAAGGCCGCGACGGTCGGCGGGGCGTCATACCGGATTGGCGCTAGCATCTAAGCTCTCTTCGAAGGTTTGTTGTGGGGCCACCGGCGCGTGCTCGATTACCTTGTGGGGTAACTGCTTGACGTATTCCACGCGAGTGTCGGCGCCGAGATTGATGATCACCTGCACCTTGTCGCCCGGATTGCCGGCCGGTACAACGTCGCGATCACCGAAGCCTGCGATTTTGGACACGAGCTCAACCGCTTTCATCTTGGCCATGAGCGGTTCCTGCCGGTCGTTCAGTCGCGCATAAAGCTCGGGGAGGTACTCCTCGAGCATCGCTGCGGACTTCAGTTTGAGACGCGCGTGCGTGTTGTCCGCGCCCGCCCAAGCCTTCACCTCGCTCTCCAGCGTCTTCGCGAAGAGTGGGATCGACTGTATCTCGGTGAACTCGCGCTGGGTCAGGTCGTTGTCGAACAGGATGTCCGGGAGGTCCTTGATGCCCATTGCAATTTGGCGGGCAAGCTTTACAAGCTTAGCCTCGTCGTACACGCCGACGGGGATTGTCGGATAGTCGGCTGGTAGGCTCATGTCGCCCATAGGGTGGGGCCTTTCAGTTGAAACTTTGTTCCGAATAGCATATAGGCGAGGAATGGTCGACACCCTACCCCAGCAAGGCGTGCTTCGAGTAATCCCTCCCGGGGCGCTCGATCGCATCGAGGCAAACAAGGCGAAGGAAGCGGCGGCAGCGCAGGATGCTGCGAAGCTATCCGACGTCACGATGTCCAATCTGGCGGGGTATGTGCGCTCGCAGTTCGAGATGATGCGCAACCATCGCAACTCCGCATCGGGGTGGACCGAGCGCCTGATCGAGGCGCTTCGTACGTTCAACGGCCAGTATTCCGCGGACAAGCTCAACGAGATCAAGAAATTCGGCGGCTCGGAAGCTTACGCCCGTATCACCGCCGCGAAGTGCCGCGGCGCCAGCAGTCTCCTCCGGGACGTATACCTGCAGGCCGACCGCCCATGGGGCCTCGACCCGAACCCGGACCCCGCGATCCCCCCGAACATCATGAACTCCATCGAGCAACTGATCCGCTCGGAGGCCGCCGGCGCCCAGCAGGCGGGGCAGATGCCGGACCCGGCCGCGATACGGGACAGGCTCAACACGCTGCTAACCGCGGCGCGCCAAGCGTCCAAGAAGAAGGCCGCCGCGCAGGCAAAGATCGCCGAGGACAAGATCGATGAATATCTCTTCGAGGGTGGCTTCTATAAAGCGCTCGCTGAGTTCATTGCCGATCTACCCATTTTCCCGTTCGCTTGCATCAAGGGTCCAGTCGTCCGAATTGTTCCTTCTCTTAGCTGGGAGAACGGCACGGCCATCAGCACGCCCAAGCCGCGTCTATTCTGGGAACGCGTCAGTCCTTTTGACGTGTGGTGGACCCCCGGAGCAAGCGACATCGAGAATGCCTCGATCATCGAAAAGTCGCGTCTTTCACGTGCCGACCTGAACGACCTGCTGGATATCCCGGGCTACGACGCGGACGAAATCCGGGCGGTGCTCGACGAGTACGGCCGCGGCGGCCTCAACGACAACTGGGACTACGCCGACAGCGAGCGTGCCGTGCAGGAGAGCCGGGAGAACCCGGTGCTCAACAACAGCGGCATGATCAGCTGCTTGGAGTTCAACGGCAACGTTCAGGGTAGATTGCTCCTTGAACAGGGCATGGACGCCAAGCTGATCCCGGACGGGCTGCGCGACTACATGGTGCAGTGCTGGCTCATTGGAACCCATATCATCAAGGTCCAGCTGTCCCCGAGCCCGCGCAAGCGTCACAGCTATTTCATCACGAGCTTCGAGAAGATGCCGGGTACCCCCGTGGGTAACGGCTTGACCGACATCATCGCCGACATGCAGGAGGCCGGGAACAGCACGCTGCGCTCGCTCCTGAACAACATGTCGATGGCGTCCGGCCCGCAGGTGGTGATCAACGACAGCCGTCTGGCGCCCGGCGAGGACGGCGAGCAGATGTACCCGTGGAAGCGCTGGCACATCGAGGACGACCCGGTTACTGGCGCCTCGCAGGTTCCGATCAGCTTCTTCCAGCCGAACAGCATCGCTCAAGAGCTGCTGATGGTGTACGACAAGATCAACGCCATGGCCGATGACCTGTCCGCGATCCCGCGTTACCTGCAGGGTAACTCGGCCGGCGGCGCGGGGCGCACGAGCTCTGGCCTTGCCATGTTGATGGCGAACGCGTCGAAGATTTTGCAGACGGTTGCGGCGAACATCGACAGGGACATTTTTGAGCCTCTTCTGACGGGGCTCTACGATATCATCATGATGACAGACAATTCCGGGCTCCTTACGGGTGAGGAGACGGTCCGCGTGATGGGCGTGACCGTAGCAATCCAGCGCGAGACCCAACGCTCCCGGCAGCTGGAATTTCTGCAGATTACTGCGAACCCGATCGACGTCGGGATCATGGGCGCCGAAGGGCGCGCGCAGGTTCTGCGGACTGTTTCGGAGGGCATCGGCATGCCGGGTGCGGAGATTGTCCCGCCCGACGACGTGCTCAAGGAGCGTCAACAGGCGGCCGCGGCAGCTCAGCAGGCTGCAGCTCAGGCCCAAGGCAATCAGGCACCGAAAGGCGGAAACGTTACAGGAGACCCGGGCCCCCGCGTTAACATCACTGGCGGCCCGCAATAGGAAGGACAGACCATGCCATCAACAGTGAACTTGAACCTCAACAGCTTCGACAACATGGTCAGTGCAGTGCGAGCTCTTCAGGCGTATTTGAGCCAGCCCGTGTGTGCTTCGATCGATCCTCAGGCCATGGGCCCGGTGCTGATCGGTCTCATGACGTACCTCAGCACGCAGAACGCGGCCGGCCAGCCCTCCGGGAAGAAGTGGGACCCGGCGCAAATTCCGAAGGCGGTGGTGGACCACAGTATCCCCCGGTTTATTATTCAGCTACAGGTAGCGGCCGACCTGACATAACGTCGGGCGGATTAACAGGAGAACGAAATGGCAGGCGGTGGTAAAGGTTCGTCGAAAGTGGTCAGCAAGAGCGCTCCGGCGTTCGGCAAGGGCGGTTCCGGCAAGATGTTCGGCAAGCAGTCAGCTGGCCCGAAGTCGCCGGGCATCACTGGCAAGGCCCAGTCGGGCTCGGGCGGCAAGTTCGCCAAGGGCGGCTCCGGCCACATGTTCGGGCGTCAGAGCGCCAACCCGCGCGCTTCGGGCAAGACGGGCAAGTGACGGGGCCCGTAGGGTTCGCGAAGCAGAAGCCCAACGCTCAGCGAACCAGTTTTGGCAAGGGCAAGGCGGCCCAGAAATACCCGGCGAAGAAGCCGGGCGTTTCGGGCGACAGTCCCAAGCAGCGCAAGGCGCTCGCTCCCAAAAAGGGGAAGTGACATGGCGAAATCTTCGAAGCCGAAGCTCCTGACGAACAACGGAAAGTCCCCCCTCATGAAGGGGTTTGGCTCTTCGGCTTCGAAGAAGAAGTCCCCCTTGATGCCGGGGCAGAAGAAGAGCTACAGCAAGTCCAAGCTCCCGGAGCAGGCGTTTGCGATCCCGGGATTTGGAGACACGGGGCTGACAGGTGAAAGTTGAGATCACCCACCACGCGGGCAAAGGCTCGCAACCAATTCTTCCGAGTAAGGGCGCGGTCAACAAGCTCGTGCATGACCCCCGCACCTCGGTAAACCAGTATGCGAAGGCCGGTCCGAATGTCGTGCAGAACGGTCCTAGCATTGTGGGGGAGGACGCGTGACAGTCACGCCTCCGAAACCCAAGGACGTACTCGCGACCGCCGCCGCCCGCTTGTCGAAGGCCGCGCCGAATTCGTGGGTTGATGTTTTGTCTGCTATGGAGGAGTACACACGCGGGATAGAACTCGCCTGTATACGAGCTCCGGCGGACGGAGTATTGATCATGCAGGGAAGGGCTCGGGAATGTCGTGAGCTGCTGACCCTGTTCAAAGACGCAGCCAAACAGAAATAGGAGCCGACACGATGGGTACCAACAACCCGTACCTTCCCGACACCGTTCGCAGCGACGAAGAGGCGATCCAGTACCTCGCAACTGTCCTGAGCGCGGTCAAGAACAACACCTACACTCAGCTGAGCGGCGCTGGCCCGTTCACGCTCACCGGCACTCAAATGGTCGGCGGCGTGGTCGAGTTCAGCGGCAGCACCACGGCCGTGACCGTTAACACGGCGACCGCGGCGGCGATCCTTGCAGCGATGCAGGTTGTCGATCCGAACGCCGGTGTGGGCTCGACCATCCAGCTCACGCTGGTTAACGACAACACCTCCTCTGGCGCCATCACGGTCGCCGGCGGCACGGGTGTTACGCTGTCCGGTCCTACGGCAACCACGATTGCGATCGCCGCTGCGAAGCGGTACCTGATCAAAATCCTGACCGCAACCACCGCCTCGATGGTGGCCCTGAACTGATTGCTACTCCCTAGACTTCCCCCGGGCTACGGCCCGGGGCTTTTCTACCGGCGGCAGATACATCCCCCGCCCAGCCGTCCGCGCCCTCTGCCGGTGCCGACAAGGAGACGAAAATGGTTACTCGCGCCGCCGATCTACGCCCGAACACTCGCCCGATCGACAAAGACGTTGTAGTCCCGCAGGCAGTGCTAAGAGCAGCAGCTGCCGCTGAAGCAGCCCAGCGCGCTGCATACCCCGATCAAAATCCCCCCGCCCCGCCGCCCGCTCCTGCAGGTGACACCATCGTCATCGCGGAGCCCGCTGCACCGCCGGCTACTCCCCCGCAAACTTCCCCGGCGCCTGTTACCCCGACGGGTAACGAGCCCCCTGCTCCCCAGCCGCCGACACCCGCTACTCCTTCCGCACCTCAGCTCACTCCCGAAGCAGAGCTGGAGGTTCATCGCATTCGTTCGGAGGAAGGCCGCAAGCGTGCGAAGCTGGAGCAGGCGCTTCTAGCGGCGAACGATCGCCTCGCCTCGCTGGAGACCATGGTGCACGAGCTGCGCAACGCGCGCCCCGCCGAGCCGCCACCCGCCCCGCCTGCACCGGCCCAGCTCATTACGGAGCAGGAGCGCAACGAGTTCGGTACCGAGATGCTCGACGTTATGGGCCGCCGCGCGCGTGAGATCGTGTCTCCAGAGCTCGCTGAGCTGCGCAGCATGATGCAGTCGATCGAGCAGAAGGTCACTGGCACCGTGCAGCAGACTGCACAGCAGGCCCGGCAGGCCATGCTCACCAAGCTCGACGATGCACTCCCGGAGTGGCGCGGCATCAACGTGCAGCCGGAATTCAAAGCATGGCTGGCCTTGCCAAACCCGTACGCCAGTGGTAGTCGTCTCAATGCACTTACTCAGGCATACGAACAGAACGACACTGCTCGTGTCCTGAACTTCTTCAAAGGCTTCGTGTCTGAATTGGTTGCCGAGGACCCCGCACAGTTGCCCGCTCCAACTCCGGCCGCGCCCGCAGCGCCGCCGAAGCCCGGACTGGAAAGCCTAGCGGCACCCGGCAAAGCCAGAACGTCGGCGCAACCCAATGCCCCGGCTGAGAAGCAGATCATCACCACGGCCGACGTGAATGCGTTCTACGACGCAGTCCGCAAGGGGTATTACAACGGTCGCGAGGCCGAGAAGAACGCCCTTGAACAGGAACTGTTCGCAGCGCAGCGCGAGGGTCGCGTTAGGGCCGTATAGGCTCGCATCTCCTCAGCATAAGGGCACAACGCTATGGCGTTTCCTGTCGCATCGGGTGTCACCACCCCTCCGATCTACCCCGCCGGTACGGCGGGTAACGGCCTCTCCGGTACCGGCTACATCCCGGAAATCTGGAGCGGCAAGCTCATCGAGAAGTTCTACGCCTCCACCGTTCTCGCCGCCATCTCGAACACCGACTACGAGGGCGAGATCAAGGCGCATGGCGACAAGGTGCATATCCGCACCAAGCCGACCATCACGATCCGCACCTACCTTGCCGACGCAGCTCTCGAACTCGAGCGTCCGCAGGGCAACCAAGTGATCCTGAACATCGATCAGGGCCAGTACTTCAACACGATCCTCGACGACGTGATGAAGGTTCAGAGCGACATCAACCTGATGTCGATGTGGGCCGAAGACGCCGGCGAGCAGATGAAGATCGTGATCGATCGCGCTGTGCTCCTCGGTATCAAGGATCAGGCCGCTGCCGCCAACCGCGGTATCGCTGCCGGTGCGATCACCGGTGCGATCAACCTCGGTGTGTCGGGTACGCCGCTCAACATCGTCACCGGTTCGCCGACCGGCGGTGAAGTCGACGTCCTCGACATGATGATGCGCCTCGGTCAGGTGCTCGACGAGCAGAACATCCCGGAGACGGGGCGCTGGATCGTCATGCCGACGTGGACCGCGGTCATGGTCAAGCGTTCGGAACTTCGTCAGGCTTACCTGTCCGGTGACAGCGTCTCGATGCTGCGCAACGGCCGGCTCGGCATGGTGGACCGCTTCACGCTGTACACCTCCAACCTGATGCCGTTCGGCACTGCCGGCGGTCTGGTTGCGGGCGAGTTCATCGTGTACGCCGGCCAGAGCCACGCTCTGACGTTCGCCTCGCAGATGACCCAGATGGAGACCCTGCGCTCGGAGCTGACCTTCGGTCAGGTCATGCGCGGCCTTCAGGTCTACGGGTACAAGGTGCTGGACGGCACTGCGCTCGCGCAGGCGATCATCACCAAGGGCACTCACTAAGTGGATGGGGCCGGGTAACACCGGCCCCTCCTCCAATTATGTGAGGGCTCCATGGCGCTTGATACTGTTCAGGATTACGTCGACTACGCGCGCGAGCTCCTTCAGGATACGAAGAACTCGCCGTATCGCTATTCTGACACGAGCCTCGTGCGGGCGCTCTCGCTCTCCCTCCCGGAAGCCAAGAAGCTTCGTCCGGACCTTTTCCTCAACGTCACCATCCCGACGTTCTCGACAGCGGCCATGACCGCCTCCGTCCCGATGGACGAGATGTACCGCACATCGCTGGCCTACTACATGTGCGGTATCGCCCAGCTCCGTGACGACGAGGAAGTGCAGGATCAGCGCGCGGCCGCGTTCCTCGGTATGTTCCAAGCCAAGCTAACAACGGTGTCCTGATGGCAGCTGCAGACATTACGCGCCTCATGAACAACGCCCGGCTCCGGCTCACGGGTGCTACCGATGCTGTCCTGCAGCAGGAACTGTTTGCTGTGATGGACGAGTTCTTCAAGAAGTCGAACGTGTGGAACGAGGACATCGATGTCGCCGTGCCCGGGCTCGACCCGGCCGGTACCATCTACGAGCTCGTGCCGTCAGGCTCCGCGCTGATCGACAAACTCCTGTGGGTGTTTCAGAAGCCAGCTGATACATCGATAGGCCGTGGCCCCGGTGTCAACGCTGCCATGTCAATCCCGGGCCAGCTCACTCTTCAGACGCAGCCGTCGAGCGATGTGATCTACACAGTTACTGTGGCGCTCACCGTGCAGGACCCAACGCTTAAGAACGGCTACGTGACGTTCCCGGCGTGGGTGCTGGCGAAGTACCGCGAAGCGATCCTCGACGGCTTGCTTGGGCGTATGATGACGCAGCCGAGCAAGCCATACACGAACTCGCAGATGGCGGTCTTCCACATGCGCAAGTTCGTGCAGGCAGCTGCTTCGGCGCGCGTGGAGTGGGCGCGAAACAACACATACCGGGCGCAGGCTTGGGCATTTCCCGGAGGCTTCTCCGGAGGTTCACAACGCGGCGGGCGCAGCGGTTGGGGCGGCCCGGCATAAGGAGCACACATGTCCAAGAGCGACTTCCTCGAGAACGCATTACTCAAGCTGATCTTCAACGCCACGGCGATCGCGAACATCGCGGACAACGCGGCGTCCTCGCCGCTGACGAACCTGTTCTGGGCGCTGCACACAGCTGACCCGGGAGATGCCGGCAACCAGACCACGAGCGAGGCCACCTACACCGGCTACGCGCGCGTCAGCGTTGCACGTACGACCGGCGGCATGACGGCGGCGTCCGCCGGCAGCACGTCGCCAGTGGCGAACATCGACTTCGGCCTCTGCACCGCAGGCACGAACACGATCACTCACGCTTCGGTTGGCGTGGCCACGTCGGGCGCGACGAACATCCTCTATAGCGGCACCGTCACGCCGAACATCAGCGTCGTCGCAGGTGTGACGCCGCGCCTCACGACGGCGTCGACGATCACGGAGGACTAAATGTCTGAGTTCGAACCCAAGATCGTGGAGGCTGTTTTCACGTCCGCAAACACTGGCAGCATGGGCGGCGAGAAGTCTCCGTTGGCTAAGATGATCGAAGCAGCCATGAGTAAGGCTGTGGAGGACGCCGTCGAGGCCGGCATCTTCGATCCCGAAGAGCAGCGCAAGCTTATCCTCGAAGCGAGGGCCAAGGCGAAGCGCGACTATGCAGCGGCTGTTGAGAGGGCTCTCCGAGAGGGTAACCTCGGGGGGTAACCTGTAATGCTGCTCGACCACACTGGCACGGAGTACCGAAACGGGAGGGTCATGCTCTCCCGTGATTGGTTTTTCCGGGAACGCCGGCCGATGTGGTGGGAGCAGCAGAGCGACGAGAAGATATTCAAGATCGTCGCGACTGTACCCCTGCAAGGCTTCCCGCAGGGGCTTGTAGTTTGGCAGGGAGTGTTCCACGACTTCACGCAGTCGCTGCGTTTCTGGGAGGCGCTGCACGACGGCATTGGCCCTGTGCCGAGACAGTGGGACATGCCTACGCCTGCGTGGCATCCCGGGCTTCTTGATCCGCAGGTGGTGTATCACTTCGTTACCGTGGACGCGTTCACCGCGGTAGGCACGACTACGTGGAACAGGCCGGCGGGTGTCGGTCAGGTGGATTACCTAGTCGTCGGCGGCGGTGGCTCTGGCGGTGCGGGCTCAGGTGGCTTCGGTGGCGCGGGCGGCGGTGGCGCAGGTGAGTACACGGCTGGCAACTCGTTGGTGACGAGCGCGAGCTCGTACTCGGTGACTGTCGGTGCAGGCGGCCCGACTACTACAGGCCCCGGGGGTACTGGGCCCGGTTCGAATGGCACGAACGGAAACGGCTCCTCGATAGCTGGCATAGCCGCTGCAAACGGTGGCGGTGGCGGCGCTGGTGCGCGTAGCTCTCCTACAGGTCTCAACGGTGCTTCCGGAGGCGGTGGCGGCTCGGCAGCGTCTGGTGGCCCGTTCGCGGGCGGTACGGCTTCGCACCCCAACGGTCTCGGCAACAACGGCGGCAGCGGTAGCGGTAACTCGGCGGGTGGTGGCGGTGGTGGCTCTGCTGCAGTCGGTGCGAACGCGGTCACCACGACGGCCGGCAATGGCGGCAACGGTACAGCGAGCAGCATTTCCGGATCATCCGTTTCATATGCGGCCGGTGGCGGTGGCGGCACGAACACCACGAACATAGCGGGCACGGGCGGCACGGGTGGCGGCGGTGATGGTGGCAAGTCTGCCAACAGCTGGGTGGGTCAGCCCGGCACTGCGAACCGTGGTAGCGGCGGTGGCGGTGGCGGCAATAACGGTACCGGCGGCGACGGCGGCGCGGCCGGCTCCGGGGTCGTATACATCTCCTACACTCCGACGTGGACGTCTGGATCAGTCTCGTCTTCCGGCGCGGGCGCGCTGAACGGCTCGGGCAGTACCATCGTAGGTTCGACGTTCTCCTCGTCTGGTGTAGGCGCCGGCAACTTCGTCGGCCAAGCCATGAACTTCGTTACCGGAGTGTTGTCTTCGGCCGGGCTCGCTGCATTGACGGGCGTGGGCCGGTCGACATTCCAAGCTGTTCTCGCCGCTACAGGTGTCGGTACGTTTGCGGCAATAGGCCGGTGGACCTTCCAAGCTACCCTGACCGTGTCGGGTGTAGGGGCGCTTACAGCCGTGGGCCGGTCTACTTTCCAAGCTGTGGCGTCAATGTCCGGCGTTGGTACCGCCACCATTAAAGGCAGCGCCATCATACCGGCAACGTTCGCCACGGCCGGGCTAGGAACGTTGCTGGCGGTCAACAACTCGCTGTCGCAAGGCGTTGCCTCCTTCTCGGGGAACGGGTTCTTCAGCGCCGTTGGGTATACGTTCGTCAATGACGGTGAGATCGCCTGTGTCCACGAAGAGCTCCGCGCGCTGCTGGTCGACGAGGAGGTGCGGGACGCAGTTGTCCCCGCGGCAGTTAGAGCGTATGAGGTAGGCGACGAGGAGCGCGATCCGGGCACGGAAAACCGCAAGAGGGAATGCTGATGGGTCGCATCGCAAGATACCAGAAAACGTCGGTCGAGAATAAGCGGTACACCATCGATTACACTGACTGGCTCGATCCCGGAGAGACAGCGATCAGTGTGGTGTTCACCGTTCTAGGACAGACGACTGTCCCGCTCGTCGTCGGCAATAGCGCGATACTCCCGACTGGCTTCGGCGTGCAGTACTACATCTCCGGCGGCACCGACGGTAGCACGTACGAAGTCGTGGCTACGATGACAACGTCGCAGACGCAGGTCAGACAAGACGGCATCATTGTATCGGTGAAGGACCCGCCATGACCATTCAAATCAAGCACTCGTTTGTCTCTGCTAAGGGCGACGGTGGCGACGCTACGCTGGTGCGGCCTTCCAACTGGAACGCTGCGCATACGACGTCGATGGCTACTGGAAACCTTCTCGGGCGCCTGACCGCGGGCACGGGCGTGTTCGAGGAAATTCCAATCAGCGCCTACATGGCGAGCCTACTCTCTTCGGCCGATGCAGCTGCTCTGGCTTCGGTGCTGGGGCTGTTCGAGACGGGTGACGTCAAGTACACGTTCAAGACTACGGCGTCGGCAGGGTGGGTGCTGATCCTTGGCGGTGCGGGCAACTATGGCAACACCATCGGCAACGCGGCTTCCGGCGGCGTGTCGCGCGCGAACGCAGACTGCTTGGCGCTGTTCACGCTGATCTACAACGCCTGCAACGACACCATCGCTCCGGTGTCCGGCGGCCGCACTGGCAACGCCACCAACGACTTCAACGCGAACAAAACGATCCGCGTGCCGAACCTTATCGGGCGGTCTCCCATGGGTGCAGGTACGGCCACGTTCGACGGGACCAGTGCACGTGTTCTCGGTACGTTGTACGGCGAGGAAGGACACGCGCTGACTTCGGCAGAGAACGGGCCGCACTTCCACGCGGCTGTGATATTCGACCCGGGCCATTCGCACAGCTACGCAGCCCCTGTCATCTCGGGCGGTCAGACTGGCGGCGGCTCCTTCGCTGCGTGCGTGAGCTCCACGAACATCAATACGAGCATCAGCTCGACTGGCGTCCGTGTCGACAGCGCCAACGGAAACAACACGACGGCCAGCTCTGGTAGCGGCACCGCGCACAACACCATCCATCCTGTGGTCGCCCTCAACGTCATGGTGAAGCTATGAGGTCATCTCGCGCAGCAGTAGACTTGATCGTCGCCCACGAAGTGACGAGCAAGGAAGTCTACGAGAAGAAGTACCAGCGCCCTGAGTGGCCCGGCGGTGCATCAGGCATCACGGTCGGCATCGGCTACGACCTCGGCTACAACACGCGCGACGACATTCTCGAGGATTGGAAGAACTACCTCACGCCGGATGTGATCCGCGCGATGCAGCGCTACGCCGGCGAGACTGGTACGCGTGCGCGTGCTGCGCTCGCAGAAGCGAGACGCGACATAAATGTGTCGTGGGACGCCGCGATGCAGGTGTTCATGAAGACGAGCCTGCCGAAGTTTGAAGCGTCTACGCTACGCGCGATCCCGGCGGCTGACAAGCTCCCGGCCGGCTGCTTCGGCGTGCTCGCGAGCCTCACCTACAATCGCGGTGCTAGCTACACGAAGCAAGGCGACCGCTACGCGGAGATGCGCAATATCCGCACGCTGGTCACGTCTGGTGATTGGGAGAGGGTCGAAGCTGAAATCCGCGCCATGAAACGGCTGTGGCAGAACCCCCGCGTGCCGGGCCTGCTGCGCCGTCGCGACGAAGAAGCTGATCTGTGGCGCGCCAGCCTCCATGCAGCGAAGGTCGACACGACGTCGCGTGTAGACACCGGCGACGACAGGGATGATCCGGAAGAGGTTGACGTTACCCCGACGGGTAACGAGCCTGCGCCGGAGCAGCACGCCAATATTCAGCCGCACGGAGGAAAGTACTCGCTCGAAGTGGAGTTGATCCAGCGTCAGCTGATCGACTTCAAGTATTTCGAGGTGGGAGAGCCCGACGGGCTCATGGGCGGCAAGTTCGTAGCCGGCGTCGCAGCATTCATGACCGACCGTGGGAAGGACCCGAACAGGGGCCGTATTACCCCGGACCTGAAGGCCGAGCTCGCAGCCGCGAAGGCTGACAAACTTCCCGACGGTAGCCCGTGGTCGCGGCCTATCGCTACCACGCGCGCGAATGCAACGGCTAAGGATATTGCACCGAAGGTTGCATCCGTGAACGCGACTTGGTATACGAAGTTGCTGGCGTGGATCATGGGTGCACCCGCCGCCATAGGGGCCGGAATGAAGACGCTGTTTGGTGACGATCCCACCAGCTACATCGGCAAGATCAAAGATACGCTATCCGCAGTTCCCACTGAGTTCTGGCTTCTCGGCGTTGCAGCATTGGCCGCCGGCATCTTCCTCGCTGCGAAGACCGCGCAGGACGCCACGGTGAAGGACTACAACGAAGGAAAGATCAACTGATGCCGGCCTTCCTTCTGCCGATCATGGCGTTCTACAGCGCGATCCCGGATTGGCTGAAGAAGTTCATTGCCACTATTGTCGTACTTGGTGCAGTGTTCATCGCAGGGGATATTCGTGGTAGGCGGGTTGAGCATGCCAAATGCGAGGAGCAGGCTAGACGAGCGCAGCGAGCAGCCGATGCGCAGGACCTGCAGGCCGAGAAAGAAGGCCGTGCTCAGGACCTCGAAATCACTAACGCCCTCACCCAGCAGAAAAAGGTGGACGATGAAACGATCGCAAAGCTCCAGAAACAGCTATCTTCGCAGCCCGGTTCGAAGTGTGTGTACGACAAGTCTACTGCTGACCCTGAGCCTCGCGGGAGCAGGCTGCGCAAGTAACTCTACGCTGCGCGAACCGGTCACGCGCAACATTCCCGGACCGCCCACCTATCTACAGCCGGCGGCTGTGCCGCCCGCGCGCGAGGGCACCTCGCCGTACGTCGTTGCGGAGCAGCGCAAGCAGGTGATCGTCCGCCAGAACAGTATCATCGTCGGCGCGAAGAACGCGTGGACGAAGATGAAGACCACTTACAGCAAAAGCTTCCTCGGGCGTTGATAGTCCGGGCTGCTCTGGAGCTCCGCAGTATGGACGGGATGCCATCCGACGACGAGCTCCTGAAGCTCGCCCTCAGTGACACGTCCGACCCGAACGTCAGGATACAGTTGCTCGCCTATCGCGTCGCGGTCCTGACGAAAGAGAAAGAGGGGCTGGAAGGCCGTCTGGCCAAGCTCGAAAAAGCTTACGTCATGGGGACAGGGATTTTCTGGGCGCTCCCGGTGGTGGGCGTCATCGTCGGCTACCTCGCGTCCAATTGGGGGTGGCTGACGAAACCATGGGCTACCAAAGGAATTCCGTGATGGCGAAGAACCCGAACAAAGTCGTCATGCCGGGGTTGAAGCTCGACACGATGTACCGCGCCATGAAAGACAGCTTGAAGAAACCCTATATCGGGGTTACTCAAGGTGGGTCGAGCCGCAAGGACGCTGGGGCTCGAGTTGCTGCAGTGAACTCACAGGTCAAACAACCGAAAGGCTCTTAGCATGACTGACGAAACCAAGCCGGCCCCGGCGGCTACCCCGGTAGCTTCTCCCGCTCCCGCTCCGGCCGCCGCTCCGGCTCCGGTCAACAAAGCCCCCGAAAGCACCAAGGTGCAGCCGCGCGCTGGCGCGAGCCTGATCACCAATCCGGCGCCGCCCGTCGACGAAGACGCCCCGGTTAAGGAGGCGACCCCCTCCGTGCCGCAGTCGACGATCGACGAGATGGAAGCCGGTCGGAAAGCTCTCGAACGCAACAAGCCGGTCGCGTCGGCGCTCGAAGCGGCCCGTGCCAAGGACGCCGAAGCCCCGAGCAAGGCGTAATCGATGGTCGCCGCGCGGATTTCTCCGTTCGGCGGAATGGTGCCAGCAGTCGATGACAGTCTGCTGGCACCAATCAATGCTGCGTTCGCCGAAGACACTTGGACTTATTCAGGATCAGTCGTCGGCCTCCCGGTACGGAAAGTCCTTCGCTCGCTGACGAACGTCAACGCGACCAAGGTGTACCGCGTCCCCAATAATTACACCGACGCGCTCCATCTCAGCGACAGCTTGTGGCTGGAGTTTGCGCATCCTGACACTGACGTGCTCCGCACGCAGGTTGTTGGTGACACATATGACAGGTTCTACTGGGCCTCGCCGCTCGATGCGCCGCGATACATGACGTATACGCAGCTGCAAGCTGCGGCCCCCGCGCTCGCCGGCGCATATCTTCTTGGCATTCCAGCGCCCGGCGCGATCACCGGCATTGTCAGCGGCGGTGCCAGCGCCACGCTGAAGAGCGTCGCCTATGTGCAGACGTTCGTATCGGCGTACGGCGAAGAGGGGCCGCCGAGCGCTCCGAAGATTTACACTGCGCAGAAGATTGATGCGACGTACACGATCACCTTCGCGCAGCCCGACCCGCTGGACACAGGCACCAACCGCAACATCACGAAGATGCGGCTCTACCGCACCATCACTGCAACCAACGGCACGACTACGTACTTCTTTGTGACTGAAGTCGCCGTTGGCACCGTGAGTTACGCGGACAACGCCGCGGTGAACACTGATGCAGTTATCGGCCTCAACGCTGAGATCGAGAGCACGAACTGGTCAGGGCCGCCGAGCGATCTGCAGGGCTGGGTGTCGATGACGAACGGCATTGTCGCCGGCTTCCGCAACAACGAGATTTGGTTCTGCGAACCGTACCGCATGCATGCATGGCCGGCGATATACACGCTCGCGGTGGAGTACCCGATCGTTGGTCTCGGCGTGCAGAACAACGCGCTGGTCGTGTGTACCGACGGCTTCGCGTATACCATCAACGGTGCACATCCATCGTCCATGTCGCTGCAGAAGATCGCCGGCCTGATGCCGTGCACGTCTCGCGGCAGCATCTTGTCGACGACGGACGGCGTGTACTTCTCCACGCCCTCGGGCCTTGCACTTGTCTCGTCCGGCGGCGTCGTGATTGCCACGAAGGAGCTTATCCGCAAGGACAAGTGGAACGCCCTCGTGCAGATAAACACGCTCCGGGCAGCACAGCTTGGCGCCGCGTATTACGCCTTTGGGCAGGCGATCCTTGGCGTGTTCCAGACGGACACGTTTCAGAACGACTACGTACAGCTTTCAGATTTCGGCGGCGCGCGCAACGGTATGCTGATCGACCCGACATCGCAGACGGTGGCATTCAACAATCTGTCCACTGATGACCCGATTACGAACGTCATGGTCGATGTGTGGTCGGGCGAAGTGTTCGTGATCCAGAACGCGCAGGTACAGTGGCTGGATATCAGCGACGTCAACCAGACCAAGGCGCCGTTCGTGTGGCGCTCGAAGATTTTCCAGACGCCGAAGAAGGACAACTTCAACGTCGCCAAAGTCTTCTTCACGGTACCGCCGGGCACCGTGGACTTGAACCCCGTCGAAGTATTCGGATCGCCGCAGACATTGCAGGCGACACAGTGGGGGCTGTTCCGGGCGTACGCTGACGGCGACCTTGTGATGACCCGCGAGATACGCGTGTCGGGCGAGCAGTTTAGATTGCCGTCGGGCTTCAAGGCGGATTTCTGGCAATTCGAAGTCGAAGCGCGCGTGCAGATCGACGTGATACAGGTCGCAACGAGCGCCAAAGAACTCGCAGGTGTGTGATGGCAGTCCAACGCTACCCTTCGATCCCGGAGCCTTCTCTGGAGCCGGAAGCACTTCGACGCAGTGACCTTGCGTTGAAGGAGACGCTTGAGATCATGACCGGCGTCCGCGGCAACCGTCTCAACAGCGTGATCACGTGGCAGGACCTGATCGACCTCGGCCTCGCCCTGCCGACGCAGGTGCCTAAGTGATCGAGTTCGGAAACGTAGCGCACGGCTTCCAGATCGCTGCGGCGATCCCGCGTCACTACAACCCGGCGTTCGACGTCGTGATCAGCAAGGTTACCCCGGAAGGTAATCTGCAGGGCGGCGTCATTTACGATGGCTTCACAGGCGGTTGCATCTTCATGCATCAGGCCAGCTTCAGCCGCAATTGGCTGGTCGGCAACATGATGTGGATCGTGTTCGACTACCCCTTCAACCAGCTGGGCGTGCGCAAGGTCGCCGGGACGATCAACTCGAGCAATCAGGAACTGCTTGATTTTAATCGGCGGCTCGGGTTTAAAGAGGAAGCGCGGATCAAAGATGCGTACCCTGACGGCGACATGCTGGTATTGACGATGGAGCGCGCCGATTGCAGGTGGCTCAAGATCAAGCCCAAGGTCTACCAGCTCGACAAGGATGACGCGGCATGAGCGATCAGCAGACCCCGGCAGCGCCCAACTACTCCCCTTATCTCACTGCGTTTCAGGACATCGCCAACGCGTCGAAGACCCACGCGGACGAGAGCCTGAAGTGGGCGCAGGATCAGGTTGCGAACAACAAGAACCTCCTCGATCAGGTCAACAAGGGCCTCCTCAATACGCAGGACCAGTTTAACCAGCTGGCCACCACGCGCGCGGGGCAGGCGAACGATACCATCTCGTCGGGGCTACAGAACCTCAAGGACCAGTACGCCAAGTACACTGATCCCAACCGCAAGGCGGCCGACATCGGCGCTGCGGAGGCCGGTGCTGCTCAGGCGAACGAGGCGGCGCGCCACTCCACCATGGCCGAGTTGGAGAGCTACGGCCTCAACCCGGGCGCTGTGCGGTATGCTGGCCTCGACGCTTCTGCGCGCTTGCAGGATGCCGCTTCGCGCGTGGGCGCTGGCAACATCGCCAGCCGGACCGACGACGCACTGGCTGACCAGACCAACCAGCAGATTTTGACCGAAGGTAACCAGCTCGCCGGGCAGGCGAACCAGAACGCCTCTACGGCCGCAGGTGCCGGTACGGGCGCTGTCGGCGGCGCGAACACGACGGCGGCCACGGGCGGCCAGCTCCTCGGCACCGGCCTGCAGTGGACCGGTCAGGGCACGAACGCGCTCACTGGCGCGGTCAACACCCAGAACACGGACTTCAGCAATCAGGCGAAGAGCGCCGAGATCGCGAACAGCTCCTCGTCCGGCTTGGGCTCGCTGCTGGGGCTCGGCGCGAGCATGCTGGGCAAGGGCGGCGCGTTCGCATCTGGCGGCGCACTTTCCGGCGCTCTGGCGTTCCTCGAGGACGGTGGCGCGGTCGACGATATCGGCGGCGGTGCGGTCCCGGCCGAGATGTCACCCACTGGCGGCGCCGCGATTGACGACGTGGACGCTGTAGCCCCCGGTGGCCCGGCCAAGCTGAACGCTGGCGAGTTCGTCGTGCCGAAGGACGTCACGTCGTGGTACGGCGAGAAGTTCATGCAGGACTTGATTATGAAGGCCCGCAAGGCGAAGCAGGAGGCTGGGGCCAAGCCGCAGCAGAAGCCGGTCGCCGGCCCGGCGCCGTCCGATCCTGCGTTCCAGCCCCGGCCCCAAGCACAACAGGGTGCACTCCCTGTCTAAGTGAGGCACCATGAGCTTTTCTGCCGAAATGAAGGACTTCTTGAACGCCTACAAGACCGGGCAGAGCATCAACGCGTCCCGGACGGATCAGGACTACAAGGACATCCAAGGTCAGGCTGCTAAGGCGAAGATGGAGCGGGACAACGACCCCGAGACATTGGAGCTCGCCAAGAAGCAGGCACAGGCCACGCTTGCTGCGACCAACCAGCGTATGGGGCTTAGTGCTTCCGCGCGCGGCGATGCCTCCAAGAATGCGGCGCTGTCCCGCGAACTCCTGCAGGAGCGCATCAACGACATTCGCGCGGCGCGATCCGGCGGCTCCGGGCTCTTAGTGCCGGGCGCGATCAATCCCGGGGCCCCCGTGGCGCCGTCGCCCGGAGTAGCTCCGGTGCAAGGCGCGCTTCCAGTTGGGCCGTCTACGCTCGACACTGGCGAGGACGCGTATGCGGACGGGGGCCTCGTGGAGGAGAGCGATCCGGCTGAGCTCGAAGGCGACGCCGACGCTGACGACGCGCTTCCGGCCGCAGCGGCTCCGACGCAGGGCGTGCTGCCGACTGAGGCTGCGCCGGCTGGTGCCCCGACGGATGTGAGTGCGCGGTCCCGCACCACTGGCGTGCCGCGTGGTCTCGAAGGGATCATCTCGCCGCAACTGGTTAGCGACGCCGCGCGCGAGGGCCTGACGTGGGGCATCGAGAAGGCCGGGCTGCATCAGGGCGGCGCGGTCAAGACGCCCTCTCAAATTCGCAAGGCGCAGCTGATCGCGCAGGGTGCAGGCGGGCTGACTGAGCCGGAGATGGCGGCCGCCAAGCAGGCTGTCGACCCCGAAGGGAAGTTGACCGAGAGCCAGCGCAACATGGCAGCGCTCGGCAGCGTGTACCAGTTCTGGGCGAACAAGGGCGAGCCGGACAAGGCGCGTCGTGTCGCGTTCCAGATGATGCAGTACTACCGCGGCGCGTCGCAGCGCTACGCTGCCATTGCAGCGAAGGCGGCTGAGGGCGGCAACATGGACCTCGCCACCAAGGCCGCGCTCAAGGCGTACCAGAACGTGCCCGACGGCAAGGACTTGGAGATCGCCCCGAACCCGGACGGCGGCCTCATGTACACGTACACCGACGAGAAGGGTGACGTGATCGCGAAGGGCATCGCCACGCCGCAGCAGCTCGCTGCCAGCGCCATGGGCCTCGCGACGGGTGGTTTCGACAAGGCGTTGATGGCAGCGGCCGGCGCGCAGCCCGCTGAGCAGGGAGCAGTCAAGACCGGCGGCGGGAAGACGCAGAGCGCTGGCGATCGCGCCAAGGAGGCTGAGACTGTCGGCGGCGAGATCGAGAAGCTGAAGGCTGACTGGGCCAAGAAGAACGAAGGCAAGCCGGCCGACGAGGAGCAGTGGAGCGAAGTTAGCAACGTCGCGCAGCACATCTACCAGCAGAACCCGAAGGCCACCGCCAACGAGGTGGCGCGCGCGGCGCACGCAATGCTGAGCATGGGCGACGATCCGGAGAAGCCCGCGTTCAAGGTCAAGCCCGGTGAGGATGGCAAGCCCAACGTCGTGGACTTCGGCGGCAAGCTCAAGGTACAGCTCGACGACGATCAGCTGAACAGCATCCTGAACTCGCGCGCGCAGAAGGTGAAGGCGGCCACCGACAAGATCAACGCTGACATGGAGGCGAGCGACAAGCCGTCCACCATCGACAAGGTGGCGCAGGGCGCGCTCGACGTCGGCCGCGGTGCAGCCAAGTTCGTGGAAGAGGGCGGCCCCGTCGGTGCTATCGGCAATGCTGCCGCGAAGATCGGGAGCACGGCTTACAACGCGCTGAAGTCGATCTACGGCGAGCATATCCCGCAGAGCGTCATAGATGCGGTGCAGAGCACAGTGGACGAAGGCAAGGCCCGGTACGGCTCCTCCGCGCGCAATATCCGGGATGCAGTCACGAATAAGGGTGCGATCCCCGTGGACGAGGGTGACCGTCCGCTGTAAGGGTGGGGCATGGCAGACGCTGACAACTATCTCCTCGGTCCGGCCGCTAACCCGGAAGATCAAGCTCTAGGTACAGCAGGCGATTTCGCCAAGGGTCTCGGTGCAAGCACTGCATCGGTAGGCTCGAACCTCGCCGGCGCGCTTCGCTACGGCTGGGAGCTTGGAGGGAGTGAAGGCGGCGCGCAGATCGCGAAGGGCCTTCAGGAGATTTTCGCTGGTACGAGCGAGGGTATCTCCGACACGATCAACCCCGCCACGCGCAAGCTCGCTGCGAGCACGCTGACGTCCAGCGAGTTCTGGGAGCACCCAGTACTCGCGACTGCGCTCAAAACCACGAACATGCTGCCATCTGTTGCCGCCGCGGCGATCCCCGGCGGGCTCATGGCGGATGCTGTCGGCGCCACGATCATCGCGGCCGGCGCGGGCGGCGTGCTCCAAGCGGGTGAAGGGCTCGACGAGTTCTACCGCCAGCTCGACGCCATGTCGGACAAGGAGCTCCAAGCACAGTCGCCAAAGTACAAGGCGATGCGCGAGCTCATGGACGAGGAGGACGCGCGCAAGCGCTTCAACCGTGAGGCTCAGGGCTGGGGCCCGGCGATCAACGCCGTCCTCGGTGCGGTCACGGGCGTCGTGGGCCCGGCCGGTACCGCCGCGCGCGGCCTCGCAGGAGGCGCGAAGAACGCCGTCCTCGGTGCAGGTGAGCGCGGTGCTCTGGCCAGTGGCGCCATCGGTGCGGCTGAAGGCGTCGGCACTAACGCGCTCCAAGAGGGCGTTGCGGACGTTGTCCAGCAGCAGGCTGAGATTGAAGCCGGGATGCAGAAGGAGTTCGACCGCGCGCGGGCGGCGAACGCTGCACTCGAGGGCGGCGTGTTGGGTGGATTGTTCGGCGGCGCTGCCGGGCTCGTGGCCGGCGGCCACAACGCGCCCAAGCCCCCCGCTCTCCCAGAAGCCAAGCCCCCGAAGCTCCCTGAGACCCATGCGACCGCGGACGTTGCCCCGCCGCAGGTGAAGGAGGGCTCGACGGGTGTCGCTGCCAAGCCGTCCGAAGTGGAGGCGAACCCTCAAAACGCTCCGACCACGACCGAGCGCGACATGGGGAAGACCGACAAGAAGACGGCCGCCCCCAAGAAGCCTGTCGACCAGACGGTCACCATTGACCCGGCGGTTGTCGCCGCTGTGCAGTCGAACGAGGGCGCGCCGCAAGCAAGCGCTACCGAAGTCGCTGCCATGCCCGAGCGTTCGCCCAACGAGACGCTCGACAAGCTGGATCAGGAGGGCAAGCCCCCGCCGGTACCTCAGGAGGTAACGCCTGCTCCTCAGCTGGACACGGGCATGAACGTGCCCGAGAAGCCGGCGAGCATCGGAGAACAGATCGCGCAGATCGGCACCGGCGACCGCAAGGCGGTCATGCTGCCGCGCGGGACCGTCGTGCCGGCCAACCTCCTCGGAGGCAAGACCGGCCTCAAGAGCATGAACACGCCAAGAGGGAGGTTCATCTTTGACCCGAAGCTTGTGGACCGGTCGACAATTACGAAGCTATCAGCAGCTGGACGTGAGAACGAACTCCTCGGTCTCGGTCCGGTTTCTAAGCCCCAAGCCGTCGCTGATGCGGCTGCTGGCGCGACGCCTGTGGCGATTACTGAACGCACGCCTGACGGTACAGAAGTCAAGGCCGCTGCAGGTACAACTGCTACTCTTCCGGAGCAGCGAGCTGCCCTTGAGGCCACGAAGACGCCCGGGAATGCCATCGCTGTAGAGACGCCCGAACAGGTGATCGCGGCGCGCACCAATGGCGCCGGCGGTAGGGTGCTTCCTGATTTGCGCCAGCCCAAGGCTGAGCGCGAGATGGTGGCCCCCAAGCCGCCCGAAGCGCCTGTGGTCGTGGAAGAGAAGCCGGCCGGTCCCGGCAAGAACTACCGCGGCAAGGCTGGCCAGCAGCGCGATGCGGCGCTCGCGCATTCCAAGGACGTTGTTGCGGCCTACCCGCCGAACAACGATGCGGAGGACGGGTATCATCGTTTGCCGGCGCGCCGCGATGTTGTGGTGAACCGCCTTCGTGCGATGGTCGCTGATGCGGAGAAGCGCATCGGTAAGCCGATACAGAGCCAGATCAAGCGCAGTGCCAAGGGAGACGCCCTTAGTGATGACCCGAACGTGCTTCTCCTCCGGATCGCGAAGGACGTGGTCAAGGTTGCGGACAAACACCCGACGGGAAAGGCGATCACGGACGCCGTCACAACTTTCAAGAGTGACGAAGCGCTCATCCATGCAGGAGCAGCCGAAGAAGTAATTGCCCGTCGCCTTGAAGAGGGAGATCGTGCTAAACGTCAGGTCGGCGGCGAAGAGAACCAGATCGAACAGGTCGCCGACAAAGCAGCTGACGAGACGACGAAGGGGCTCGATGAAGAGACCCCTCCCTCCCCCGAGGAGAGAACCGATGATGAAGTTCTCGCTAAGCCTACGGAAGATGGCGGCATCGACGAGCACGTTGCCGATACAGTTGCTGCTCCTGACGATCATACTGCAGACGCTGACAGTGATGTTGTACCTAGCTCTGACACCGAGATAGAGCAGGGCCGTAGCGTCAAGCATATCGAAGTCAAGCAGGAGAAGATGAAGAGCGGCATGACGCCGCGCGAAGCGCGTAAGGCTGCGCTCGCAAAAGCCAAGATCAAGAACGACAAGATCGAGCAGGTGATCGCGAGGGCAGAGGAGGACGTCAAGCGTCCGCCGCTGGTTTCGCTTGAGAAGAAGCCGCGCTACCAGCCGCACCTCTACACCAAGGCTGAGCTCGCGGGCATGGTGCCGTACGCGACGGACCTCAACACGTTACGTCGGTGGGTAACCAACCTCTCGAACGCTGACTACGACAGGCTTGAGAAGCTTGGTGTGTACCACTTCCCGAAGTCGCTGCAGGACACTATGGAGCCGGGTAGGCTCCTCGCAGCGTGGAAGCGCTCGCTTGCAGAGAACAAGGCTGTGTTCCTCGATGCAGGGGATTACAGCGCTGAGCTCGCGGCGACTAAGCGCAAGCTCGATGGCGGCGGCGAAGCCCTTCGTGTCGAGCGCAATCCCACCGAAGGCCAGATCAGGGCCGGCAATTACAAGAAGGGGCACCGCAGTGTCGAAGGACTGGACTTCACGATTGAAAACCCGAAGGGCGCTGTGCGTCGTGGTCGGGGGCCGGAAGGCGAGTGGTCCGTCACCATGCCGGCTGACTACGGTTACTTGCGCCGCACTACAGGCGCAGACGGTGATCACGTCGACGCTTATGACGGTCGGTCTGGAAAACGCTACTTTATTATTGACCAGCTGGACCCTCGCACTGGGGAGTTTGACGAACACAAAGTGATGATGCGCTTCGACAGCGAGGACGCTGCACTCGAAGCCTACCACCGTGCTTTCAGCGATGGCTCCGGTGCGGATCGCGCCGGCAACATCCACGAAGTGACTGTCCCCGAGCTCAAGGCTTGGCTGGAGGACGGCGACACGACGCGCCCCGCCACCATGCACTTCTTCGGCGAAGACCCGACGATGACGCAGCTGCAGCCGGGTGAGCAGACCGTGATGGACAGCATCACGAACGAGCATGGTACCGTTAAGTCTGTCCGCAGTGACTATCTGGAGAACGAGCTCGATCGTCTCAATCTCGACAGCCGTGGCGGTGTTGGCGGGACGCTCGCGAAGTTCTTCCTGAGCCGCTTCAAGAAGCTGGCCAAGGACAGCGAGCATGTCGTGCATTACGTGACGCCTGAGCAGATGGCGAAGCTCTTCCCGGATACGCCCGATGCATTGGGCATGCATACGCGCAACATCCACGGCCATAGCCAGCTGTTCATCTCAACTTCTCTGCGTGACAACGGCATCGAACACGGAAGTCTCGCGCATGTGCTCCTGCACGAGACAGCGCACGCCTTCACTGTGCGGGAGATCGAGAACAGCGCCGCTGCCGAGAGCACCATCCGACGGCTTATGCATATAGCAGCTGACTGGATGGAGCATCCCGACAACGCGCCACATGTCGAAGCGCTCTACGGGCAGATGGCTCCGGGCGGCGACGTCACGCGCTACGGGTTCACGAACTCCAAGGAGTTCATCGCAGAGGCGTTCTCGAACAAGGGCTTCCAAGAACTGCTCACGCAAATCCCGGTCAACGATCCGGTGATGTCGGCGTATCTCGGCCTGAGTAAGCGCTCGATGTCCATGTGGGACGTGTTCCGCGGCTTCGTGAAGAAGGCCGTGGAGAAGATCACGGGCCAGCTGCCGCAGGGCGACAGCGTACTCGATGCCATCATGAAGGTGGGTGAGGGGCTGGAGCTCGCGCATCAAGACAACTACATCGCGCCCCGTCTGCGTGGCGAGGCGCAGGGCCACAACATTGCAGCTGGCGAAGCCGAAGCGTTCACGACGCGTGCGGCAGAGGGCGTGCGTAGGCTACTTGAGAGCCGCGAGGCCAACGTCAGCGCGCCCAAAGCTCTGAAGCTTCGCACGTTCGACAACATCGCGCGGATCGCGGATCACTACTTCGGTGAGGGTAACCCCGTCCGGAAAATCCACAGCGCCATCGAACGCATGCGCGTCACTGGCGACAGGATGTTCCAAGCGTCCGAGCCGATCGTGCGCAACCTTGTAGCACTGCGGGCGAAGAACCGTGCAGCATATGAAGAGCTGAGCTCGCTCATGCACGACGCCACCGTGGCCAACGTGCATCCAGACGTGTCGCTCAACGATGCGAAGAACGCGCACCTTGGGAAGAACGCCATGCGCGGTGTATGGGCGAAGGCCCAGCATCCGGAATTGGTGAAGCGCTATAACGCCTTGCCGGAGGAGTACAAAGCGGCGTTCCACGAAACGACGAAGTACTTCCGCGACGAGCAGAACAAGATGTCGCTCGGCATCATCGAGAACCAAATTCTCAAGCTGATGGGGCACGAGGATGCAGCGCTGGCACGACGCGTGCATGAGGGTAATCTTACTGACGCTGATAAGCTTCTGCTGGGGTCGAATATGGACGTCCTCGAGGACGCCGGCGAGCTCTCGAAGATTGAAGGACCCTATGTGCCATTGATGCGGCGTGGTGACCACGTCGTAAAAGGCGATTACAAGGTTACCTCACCGGGTAACGCGACAGTTATTAAGAACGAAGGGGGGGATGTGGAGTTCGAGTTCGGCTCGCGAGAGGAGGCCGAGAAGTATGTCAAGGCATCACCCCTGCAGGCGGCCCTTAAAAAAGTCTGGGTCGACAGCAAAACAGGCGAGAAGTCTGGGGCCAATGAATTGGACAGTGTTGCGCGCTATCGGGTCACCGTCCAGAACCGACACGTCGAGTTCGTCCAAGGTAAACGTGCCGCAATTGCGCGTGCCGCTGAACTCGCTAAGGATGGAAGCATTGCTGTCCACGAGGTGGTTCCTCGCAGTTTGGAGATTAACGCTCGACAAGGTGCCGAGCTCTCGACAGCACTTAGCCGCCTCGTTAAAAAACTTGAGCATTCTGACGCTTACAAGTCAGCATCACCCACAGAGAAAGCTGCGCTCCGACGCGCCGTTGAAGAAGCGTCGCTAGCTTCTCACGGCTCAACGAGGGTCTCCTCGCGCGCGCTCCCTCGCAGGGGCGTGCAGGGCTACAGCGAAGACCTCGTGCAGAACACCGTTGACTACGCAGGGAGCAGCTCGCGGTATCTGGCGCGGCTTGAACATGGTCCTGATCTGGAGGCCGGGCTCAAGGCCATGGCCGAGCAGCTGGATCGCGACCACAGCAAGACGGGGCAGTACGCTCGCACGGCGATCTCCAACGAGGTGCGCGATCGCGTCGAGGGCGATAACGGGTTCGATCAGGGAGGGAAGTTCTCGCCGGTCGTGAAACGGCTTCTGAGCGCGAGCTTCACCGACAAGCTGGCGTCGCCGGCCTATAGCATCATCAACGCGATGCAGCCGGGCATGGTCACGATGCCCTATCTGGTGGGCAAGTACGGTGTGGGTAGGTCATTCGCGGCGATGGGGAAGGCGTACGCCGACATCAATGCAGGCGGTGTGGTCAAGGCCGGAGCCAAGGGCACGGCGACCGCGGCGCGCGGCAAGGAGACCAAACAGGACCTCATGAGCATGGTCATGCGCAAGCTGTCACCGGACGAGCGGGCGATGATCCAACACAACATCGACGAGGGAGTGATCGATGCCGATGCCGGCATGGAAGTTCAGCACTTGGCCCGCAGCTACGAAGGCGTGGGTGGCAAAGCGGATGCAATGCTTGCGTACATGGAAGGTGTATCTCGGGAGATGCCTCGCGCGATTGAAACAATCAATCGGGCAGTGACGGCGCTCGCGACGTATCGCTTGGAGCGCAGCAAAGGCGCGTCTCACGATGCAGCTACGCGCGCGGCCACCGACGCAGTGAACAGCACGCAGTTCAACTACTCGCCGACGAACTCCCCTGCGGTGTTCAATCATCCTTTGCTCAAAATCGCACTTCAGTTCAAGAAGTACGGCCAAGGAATGTATCAGCTGATCGGGTCGCAAATCGGTGACGCTATCCGCAACGCAGAACCGGGGGATCGCGCTCGTGCAATCAAGACGCTGGTCGGCATCGCTGCGACGCATATGGCGATGGCTGGGGCTCTGGGCCTGCCCACGGAGCCATTCAAATATCTGGTTATGGCCGCCAGCCCCGTCACGGGGGTTGGATGGAGTGATGTCGAGAATGAGATACGCCGACAAGCTGCAGCGCTCTTTGGAAAGACAGGCGGTGAAGTGGCTACTCGTGGCCTTCCTCGGCTTCTTAATCTCGATCTGTCTCGCATGGGCCTTGATAGTGTTTTAAGTTTTGGCGAGCCCAAGAGCAACAAAGAGAGCGACGTCAAGACGTGGCTGTTCGACAGCGTGTCGGGGCCTGTTGTTTCGCTCGGTGCCGACTACGTGAAGGGTCTCAGCAACATCGCGAGCGGCAACTTCACGAAGGCCGCGGAGCAGCTGATCCCGCTCAAGGCAGCGAGCGACAGCATCCGTGCCTACAGGCAGTATTCCGAAGGGAAGAAGACCGCGGGCGGCAAACAGTCGAGCGCGCCGTACGCACCCTCTGAGGCCGCTCTGCGCGTGCTGGGGTTCGGTAACGCGCGGGAGAGCGAGGAAGGGGCACAGCGCAGCAGCTTCTACAGGGCGAGCTCCCGGGCCAAGGAGGAGCGCAGCTCGCTGACGAACGCGTGGGTCGAGGCGGCGCCCGATCACAAAGCGAAGGCGTGGGCGGCAATCCAGAAGTACAACATGACGGCGCCGGCCGAGAGCAAGATCACCGCCAAGGAGTTGACGGACAAGGCGCGCCGTGATGCAAAGGCGGCCAAGACGTCGACGCTGGGGATCACGCCGAACAAGCGTGATAAGCGCTTCCTCGAGGAAGGCATCTACAACACTCGCTAGGAGAGAGCCATGAGCTTCAAATCGGTAGCGGCCGGCATTGCGAAGAAGGAAGGCATCCCGGAGAAGAACGCCAAGGCGATCCTCGCCAAGTCGTCGCGCAACGCCTCGCCGGCGGCCAAACGCAAGAACCCCAAGCTCAAGCGGGTCAAGTAGTGGCTACTGAAACGATCACGATGCAGGATCGCATGTTGATCCCATGGACCACCAAGATCAACCCGATCTGGTGGCTCCATGGGCCTGACGGCTGGACGGTGCCCGACATCAACAACGGCGTGCCGTATTTGCCTGATGTCAAGAACATCTGGCTGCGGAGATTTTACTGGTTTGTGTGCCGCAACCCGCTGATGAATTTCGTGGGCTTCGTGGTGGGCGTCGAGGACCGCAACTACACGGTTACCGGTACGGAGCCGGTGCTTCGGACCACAGGCAGAGACTGCACCCCGGTGCAAGAAGGCTGGCGCTGGGCTGTCCTGCGTGTAGGCTGGTTGCGTCTCCCCTTCGTGAGCTACTACAAGAAGGGCGTGCTGGAGTTCTACTTCGGCTGGCGGCCCGCGTCGGGCGGGCTTGGCTTCAAGCTGGTGAGGGGATGATGGCGTCTGGCGTTCGTGACCCGAGCTCGCATAGGACCCCCGAGCAAATCCGCAAGATGGACCGGGGCTACAATCACGAGCCCCAGCACATCAAGGGCCGCTCGCAGCGCAACCAAGCGCGTGCGATCATGGCGCATGATCTCGGCCACGAAGCCATTCAGGGCAAGGACGTTGACCATAGGGTCATGGTGAAGGACGGCGGCTCGAACGCCCGTAGCAACCTTCGCCTGCAGTCGCCGCACAAGAACCGCGGCTGGGAACGAAACTCAAAATAGGAGCAAGACCATGCGGAGCATCGTTCTCGCGATGTCGTTTTTGTGCGTGCTTTTTTCATCGCCGGCCGAGGCGCGACGGCATCACGGAGGTCGCCTGCCGTGGTGCGGCATCTACATGGGGAAGTACTTCGGCATGAGTGACCGCTCACTGTGGGTCGCCCGCAATTGGGCTAGAGTAGGAGCCCCTGCCGGCGGTCCAGCGCCCGGCGTAGTCGTCGTATGGCCGCACCATGTCGGAGTAATAGTGGGCGCAGCTCCTGACGGAAAATGGATTGTGCACTCAGGTAACGATGGTGGTGCAGTACGTACAAGACCTCGATCGCTTTCCCGAGTGATCGCCTATAGGCATATCGGAGGAACCAGCTCAGCATACGCAGACCTCAAAGGGCAGGAGCAGACTGTAGCTCGCGGCCACAAGCACTTGGTGGCGCTGGCTGTCGAAGGCGGGGAGACTACCCGGCTGAAGCAGCCCCGTGCCCATACACGTCTCGCAATGCGAGCAGTAGAACCCTCTAACGTTTGGAACACTGCGGCCTTCGCAGTTCCAGCACAGCTCGCACACGAAGTCGGGCCCAAGAAGCGCAAGCCCGTGATGAAGCGCGAGCGCATGCTCGTCCCGCTCTTCACTCCCATGTCTGATCCCGTAATGCCGCACGTGGGCGAAGTCAGAGGCTTTGGGTCTAGCGCGCATTCCTCACCTCGTACTCGGCTCGTTCAGGAAGAGGCTGACCGTCCCAGTTCACGAGCATCGCTGCGATCGGTTTCACATACGCCTCGTGCTTCTCGGTCTTCGGGTAGTGGCGGACGTGAGCACGCCGCCGATGCGGGCGCGGACTGGCGTGCGTTCCAGCAGGCCCACTTTTAACGGCCTGATTGTAGACCGACGTATACACTCTCGTGGTGTAGGGGATCAGCGGAACGCCGCGCGCGGCACGCACCTTGTTGGGCTTCGCCGGCGGCGCTGAGCGCTCTTTGAGCACGCCCTTGGTGTTGAGGATCATGATCAGGCCCATCGTTATGATGGAGCCCTCCGTGATGATCGCGCCATTGCTGTCTTCGACGTAGCCCCGCGTCGCCACCTTGCCGATCTGCGGCTCCCAATATTTGAGCTCCAGCTTCGGCACGATGATGGTCACGCCCTTGCCACGGTCGGGCGTCGACATCAGTTGCAGTGTGTTGTCGGCGCGGAACGTGAGCACTTCGTTCTCGGAGTGGATCGACGTCACGGTGGCGAGGCGCTCACCGTCTCCACCAAGCTTACCGGGCTCACGGTTCACGTTGAACAAGTGGAAGCCCACGGTACGATTGTCGAACGCGACCGAGCACCGCATGACGCATTCAGGGTAGGGCAACGAGAAGCATCCATACTCTATGAACTCCATCGCCTCAGCCTGTGCCTCGCGGATCGTGTCCAGACTAAGGGGGCCGAAGTTGAACTGCTCGATGTGTTTCATCTCGTAGAGCACTTCGAGCGCACCCTTGCACGCGGCACTACCGAACCAGCGCCTCTTCTGCATCGCGCGGTGGATGTCTTCGGTGGAAGGTGCCGACGGCAACGCCGGGAACTCTCCCGTGCCAATTCCCAAATCTCTAATCTCCTGCATTGTTACCTCGCGGGTGGGTGGAGCTCTCGGATCAATTTACGGACCGCCTGCAATGAAGCGTAATCATCCGCGGTTACCTCATAGGTAACAAATCCCCGGTGGCATCTAAGGCAAGATCGCTGACGGCGAATATCCGGAGCGATCTTGGCCTTGTTTGTGTTGGTCGCCTTTGTGTACGCATAACCGCAGTGCACGCAGGCGAACTGAGACGTCTGGCTCACGGGATTGGGACGAACTTCGCTACCACGCTGTGATCGACAAAGCAGATGTACAGCACGCTGTAGAGATCGACGACGCCATCGAACATATCACCGTGGACGAGGTGGAACTTATCGTTATTCTTCCACGCAGCAAGGAGCGCCTTGTACTCCTTCTCGGCCTTCTTCACGGTGTTGAACCGGAACATGACCTGCGCGTTACTCGCAAAGGTAACGAGCACTTGGGCCTTCTCTGTGGGGGTGGGCTGGTTCACGTGTTGCTCCTGAATGATGTCGACGATGTTTCTCGTCACTGGATTTCGTCCACGAAGTTGAGATCGTTCGAGCTCGAGAGGTCGATCTGGATGATATTCTCCTTGGCGAAAGCGAGCCCTGTACCGCCGCCAAGAAACCCGACCACATGCTGTGTGGCCATGCTCGCCTGTAACGCCTCCATCAGGAGGTGCCGCGACTTGCCTGATTTTTTCAGCCACTCACCGAACGCTGCACTGGCAATACGCATGAGCTTGTCGTTGTGGCCGACTTGCACGACGATACCATTGAGCCGTGAAGTATCCGATGGTTTGAGCACCTTCACCGCGTTAGCACTATTCGGGTTTGGCGGCCGACCCGGAGCAATGTGTATCCGGTCCGTGTGGATCACCTTGTTCTGCGCCTGCATGTCCTTCAGGAAGGCTGCCATTATAGAAGAGATATTGATAGTCTGGGTTAAGTCCACGGTTTGGCGTCCCCGTAGCGCGCGCATAGTGCTCAGCGAGTTGAGCAAGAAATCCTTCAAGGACGGCTCGTTGAACACCGCATAGCCCAGATTGTTGGCGTATCGTGCGCCGAGCAAGATGGTAGCAATCAAAGATATCCAAAATCGCTCCTCCTGCATCGCAGAGGTTTCAAGGTTCAGCTGCTTACTCAGTGTCGCCATGTCCACTTCGCACTGCTTGAAGTTCGCTCCAAGCCACTGCGCATATTTCAGCCCAACACTCCCGTAGTTGGTGTTCAACTTGCTGAGGCGGATGGTCGCTTCGGATACATCCACCAAGCCAATAGTCGTCGCCGTAGGAGGCTTCACAGTGTACTCGAAGATACGGTAGAGCCCCGCCAGCGTGGTCTGTGTCTGCTGCGTCACGTGATCGATCAAGCTGTCGTTCGACGCTGACACTACGAGGGTTTGCCAGTGGCCCGGCTCTTTCATCTGAGCATGTTGATTGAGCCGCGACTTCTCCTTGCCCTGTGCGATCTGGAACGTCATGTTGACGAACTTCTTCGTATCTTCGTCCGTCTTGAGCTCGTCCCAGTACACGGGCAGCGAACGAACTTCGCCGATCTTTCTCATGACAGAATTCTGCGTATCCGACAACGACTGCACTGCGCGAATGGGATCGCCCCAAACAGCCTGCGCGATCCTTAATGCAGTAGACTTGCCGATGCCGCTCTCTTTGCTGTACGCGCTCATGAGCATACCCAAGTGGCCAGTGAACATCACAAGGGGTGCAGCGAAAGCTGACGCCACTATGGCCTCCAAATCTGGCCGTCCTTGCGATGTGACTAGCTTTACTGCATCCAGCCAATACGCGTCGGAGCCTCTCGGCCTGTACTGATGGTTTAACACCGGGTTTGCGGTAGCGCTCGGCGAGCTTCCATTCGGCGTCCATAGCTGACCACCAAATATAAAACCTTCCGTCTGTCCGTTTTTGTCCTGCCACCCGAAGGGTGCACTTGCTACACTGTCGCGAACCTGTTGAAGCTTCTTCACCCATGACACGAAAAAATCTCCTGCGGTCTTGTCGTTCGCCGCGAGCATGAAGCCCTGCCGTTGCAGCACCTTGCGCATCTCAGTCGTAGCAAGACACTCAAGCTCGATACTGATCTGAGCAGTCTTGTTGCGATCCACCACGCTATCGAAGTGAAGCATACGCGGCTCGTTCTGCAGCCACGCATTCAGAAGCGGGTAATCGCTGATCGGGATAGAAATCTGGTTCTGCGGGTTCGCAGGATCAGGGACCACCTTCGACACTATGCCAGCGGCGTTACGGATGTAGCCCGCGGGGAGATCGCCGCTGTTACCTTGTGAGGTTACCAGCTGCTGAGGTGCTGCTGGATTATGTTGAGCACTCGCTGCGTTTGCTTGCGCGGGTCCGAAGGCTCCCGCCGTAATTGGAGCTCCCTGTCCAACAACTGCAGCTGTAGCTGGCACGCTGCCAAGTCCCGGATTGCTTCCGACCGCAGGCGTGCTAGCTGCTCGTTGCTCGAAGTTAAGCGGCGATTTTCCCTGTACAAATAGCGCACATCCGCGACAAGCTGCTGCACCTGTCGCAGAGATCGTGGCGCAAGAGGGCCAGCCAAGACCGCGTTCAGATTTTTCGCGATCCTTTCGATCAAAGAACTCGTCGGTGCTTTCTTTCGAGTAACCCGCATGCTTGTCTCCCATGCGGTGTGCATCTGCACGGCCGCCCTTGGTGAACGTTGAGATCAGAGTGGTAATGTTCCAGAGGGGGTTGGATAGATGCACGCCACCGGTGAGGATCGCATCGCGAACAAAACCGCATGCCAGAGCAACGTGATCCAGATCAGGAGCAGGCCAGAGACTATCGAGCCCCATGCCAAGCTCAGAAATATCAGCGGTGAATGTACGTGGCGGAAAGAGCGTTCGATCCACCCCTCCTCCCGCCGCCGGCGAATGAACTCTTCCCACGTAAGGTTGAAGAGGTGTACTGATCCGATCGACATTATAATCGAAATCGAGGCGTGGACCAACAAAGCGTACATGGCGAGCAGGCTCCTGCTTCCTATTGAGCGTGTCGGGAATTCGAAGCACGCGCACAGTGTCGACAGTGCACTGAGTATCGCACAGCAGCCCATACGCCTTCGCAGCTTCGGCCAGTGCGAAGGAGATCGGGAGCCATTCAGCGGGCGTGAGTGCGCGCGCGACACACCAGTAAAAATGAAAGCCACCACCCGAGTGCACCACCATCGTGGGCTTGGGCAGGCCGACCTTCGAGATGAACAACATCACCTCTGTAATCGCTTCTTCGGCCGTGGCGTATGAAATCTTCGTCTTGGCGCCGGTGACAGGATCAACCTTGTCCGGCTTGCCGAAATCTACATCGATGAAAAAACTCTTGAGAGAGATCGCGTTGGTGGCTAGCCGGATGGGGGCGTTGTAGCTGAACGGCTTCTTGCCCTTGGTCGTCTGCGCCTTCGCCTCCAGCTGCGAGCTCATGCAGGCGTAGACGTCCAGCGTGTTGGAGCCGGACTTCAACGCGAACTCGAGCACGCGCGCTGCCTCGGCGGCATCCTTCACGGCGCGCCCGGTCCATGCCGGCTTACCGTCGGGGCGGGGGTTCGTGGGTGGGAAGGTCCAGTGCAAGTTGACAAAGCCCGGTTCCCCGGGCTGTGGCCATGGCACAACACGTGCCAGATATTCTCGTGCCTGTTCGTAGTTCATGGGTGTCCCTGCCAAACAACCGGAGGGGATGATACCCCTCCGGTCGGTCTTCGCCTCACTGCGCCAGAAGAGCGTTCAGCCTTTCGTCGATAGACCCCTCGAACGCGGACACAACACCGGGGGACACCGGGGCCGGCTGCACGGGAGCCGGTTGAACGACCTCAGGAGCAGCCACGACCGGCGCTGGCGTGGCCTGTGGAGCCGGCTGAGCCACGGGAGCCGCTACCTCGGGGGTAACCGCCCCGAACCCTGTCATGGCGACGGCGGCCCGCTGGGCGGGCTGCGTGGCCGCAGGCTGAGCTGCTGCAGCCTGTGCAGGAGCGGGCTGAGGACTTGCAGCTCCAAATCCTCCAGCCGTAGCTGGAGCTGGAGCCACGCTCGGAGCCGGGGCGACAGCTGCGGGTTGGGGCTGGGCGGCGACTGGAGCGGGCTGAGCGACAACGGGCTGGGGAGCTGGTTGAGCCACTGGCTGAACCTGCACCTGTGGCGCCGGTTGAGCCGCTGCAGCCGTCGGCGTTCCGGCCGGCAGCTGTTCGAGGAAGGCGCCCTGTGCGGGAGCAGCCACGGCCGCCTGAGCCGGCGCGGTGCCCTCGTGGATCACGCGGGCGGTCTCCGGGGAGTTCCGGAGCTCCATGACAATCCGACCCTCGTCCTCGGTGAGCGGGCGGATCGCGGCGAACGTGAACTTCGGATAGCTCTCGGCCGGGTCGAACCCGACCTTGATCCCCATTGTGAAGTAGGGATATCCGAGACCTTTATAGCGACTGTCGAACGCCGCCATGTCCTGCAGCGACGCAGCGGGGCAGCGCAGCAGCAGGGGGCCGCCATAGAACTCGTTGCGCAGGTCCGTCAGCGGGACCACGGCGAGCCGGCGATGGTCGCCGCACGCCTTGCCCTTGCCGCCGTTCGGCGCCGAGCCCCAAGCGTTGCGGGGGCACGTGGCGCATACGGCGCTCTGTTGCTTCGGGACGCCCGCGTCCGGCACGATCCCGTTCGCCGACGCGCAGTCCGGCGGATTGTTGTTGTTCTCGTCCCAGCCCTGCTCATACCACGTCTTCGAGAGGTGGGCGTTCGCCTTGACGATCACGAGATCGACGGAGCCGCGCGGCCCATCGCCGTCCTCACGCATCAGCGTCACGCTGTTGCCGTTGTGCTGGACCGACCAGACCTTGCCGCGATATTTGAGAAGCCCGTAGCCTCCAGTGATACCGCCCGAAAGATCATCCCCGGCCTGCTGCCCTTGGAAGACGGCTGCGACCTGCCCGTTGAACGTTGGGGGCACTACGATTGCGTTCGACATTTTCTCTCCTGCTTACCAGATGGTGGGTGTTGTTAGCGTCGCTTCCCTATTACTTGCGACGCACGCCGATACCTTGATAGGTGCTGTAGTTCACGCCCGGCGGGGGGACGCCGTGCTGCTTCACGTATTCGGTGATGGCAGTGACGTTAGGCTTTTTGTCGAGCATGTCAAACGCTCCCTGCGTGATCACCCACGTCCAGAAAGCGTTGATGTCTGCGGCACTCGCCGACGCTTTAACGGAGATCGAAACCGTCCCCGCATCGGTCTTCATGTTGGTGGCGTTGACGGAGTTGAGCGCGCTCTTGAGCTCCTCCTCGATCATAGCCATCGTCTCGTTCACGGGCTTGAGCTCGCTCTCGTGCTTCTCCTTCATCTCTGCCTTGAGGTCGCGAAGTTTAATATACTGGCCGACGCGCTTCTCGACGTCGACGTTGGATGTGAGGTTTTGCGTTTGGTCAGTCATGTTCGATGTTACCTCCGTGGGTTACCCATTGAAGGGCTACGCATCTAATGAGCATGGGGTCGAGCTCTCTAAATATCTCGCTTTGTCTGCGAGTGAAACCGGCGGGACTATCGGAACGCTCGTCGCCATAGTCCAGCCTGTACCCGCTACCTTCGGCTAAAAGAGCAATGCACACTTTACCGTTATCCCAGATGACGTTGTCGTAGTCGCCTACTCCTCGACGCTCGGTGCCTTCCGAGAAGCCAAACGTAAATCCCTCCAGCTTGCTCTTCTTTTTCATCACCACACCTCATTGCTGTCAGCGAACATCTTCAGGAACTGCTTCTGCACGTCCTGCTTCGCAATGAGCATGCCATACACACGTTTCTCGACGGAGGTGCTCCGCAGATGTATGATCTGCTGCTTGTGCTTCTGGCCTACTCGCTTGATCCGGTGGTTGGCTTGGTCATAGGTTTCGAGCGAGGTAATTGGTCCGAACCACACGACTGTGTCCGCTGCCGTAAGAGTAATTCCATGCGCCACGCACTGCGGGTGTGCCAGTAGAACCTTAAGCTTACTTGTATTCTGGAAGACGTTGAAAATTCGATTACGTTCTTTAGACGGCGTATCGCCCGACACAGTCTCATAGTCGATCTTCTCCGCTGCGAGCGCCTGCCCGATGCCATCCAGCGCATGGATGTAGGGGACGAACACGATCACTTTTCGATCTGTGCTCTCGATCGCATCGATCAGCGCCTCGATCCGCTTCTTGTTGTCGAGCGGCTTCACCTGCTTCTGGCCCTGAGCATCAGTCGTGTAGACCCAGCCCAAGCTGATTTGGAGTAGCTTCGCCATGGCGGCGCCAGCGTTCGCTGCCGTGATCAGCTCGCCGTTGGTGAAGGCGCTCTGACAGTGGGCCACGATCTCTTTGTAGACTTTCTTCTGCACCTGCCCCATCTCAACATCGACGTAGCGCTCGATGCACGGCGGCAACTCCTGCACCTCGTCGATCGTAAATCTAACGCTCGGCTGCATGACGTCGTACGCCTGCTCCACAGCGTCGGCCTTCGGCACCCACTTCTGCACGTGCCCAAGGGGGTACATCAGCGCCGCCCGAAAGTGCGTGAACCAGCGCGGCACCGTGGTGGGGGTGACCACCTTGCACTGGTAGAACACATCAGTCGGCTCGTGCGGCATGGGCGATCCAGTCATGCCCCACACCCACGGGATTTTCGCAGCGAGCGCTACCATGGCCTTCGTGCGCTCGGACTTGTTGCGGTACACGGCCAGCTCGTCAATGACGAGAACATCGATCTCGCCGGCCGCCACCAACGCCGCGAGCTCCTTGGCGATGACGCCGACGCCGTCGTGGTTGATGACGTAGATGTCCGCGTCCTCAGCCAGCCTCGTGCGCCGCCTCTTCGCGTCGCCGTAGAGCACGTTAACCCTGATAGAAGGGTCCACTTCGAACGCCTCTCGCTGCCACACGAACGTCAGCGTAGAGAGAGGCGCCACCACGAGCATACGCTTCGCGCGCTTCATCTTCTGTAGATACCTGAAGCTCCAGATCGCGCATTTGGTCTTGCCTGTGCCCATGCCGTTGAGGACGTAGGCCCGCTGCGCCATAGTCAGAAGCGCGCAGGTCTTCTTCTGCACCTCGAACGCGGGCTTGCCCACTGTCTGCGGGAAATCATACTGTGAGAGTATCGGCGCGGGCGCATCGAAGCCGATCTTACGAAGAAGATACACTTCGGTCTCGCTGTGCGGGATCAAGATGTAATCCTGATCCATGAAGCGGTGCGGCTTGCCCATCGGAAACAACCCCGCCACTTGCTCAGTGCGAGGAACACCGATGATCTTGTGCTTGCCACTAACGATCGTTTGCATCTTTTAATCCCTGCAGCGTGACGCGCAGGTCGTGCACGCCCTTCTCGCTGTCGATCACGAACACCATGCCGCCAGCATGCTGCATCTGTTTGATGGTCAGCTCCTGCCGCGGAGTAGGCTTCTTCCCCGGCGCCTTCGTCTCAATACCGATGAACTTGCCTCTATAGCACAGAATGCAGTCTAGCGAAGAAGCTCCAAACCCCGACGGCACAGGCCAGTATTTATAGAGCCCGCCTCCGGGGGCATCGTCGAAGAACTCCCCTAGTACGTTCTGCACCATTCTCTTGATCTTACCTTCGGGAGTAACAGCCATGTCAGCCTACCAGCAATAAGAGTTTGGTCTTTAGATGGTCCGATGGGAACTCAAAGCACGGCTCCTCATGCACCATTACGAGGTCTTCCGGTTTGTGCGAACGGGCTGCATTGGTCACAACCGGCGGCTTCATATAGGTTAGCTCTGTAACGATCAAATAGCCGCAATCATTATGGTCGTAGATCGCCCTGCAGTATACGTCGAACTTACCATGCACGATGCGCCTTAGCTCGGGCTCACCCTTGCGTTGAGCTTCCCAAGCTTTGTCGCGACCCATGTTGTGCCACTGCTCAGCACGTAGTCGCTCCCCTTCATATCGTTTTGCTTTGGTCATATTTATACCTATGCATAGACTGTGCCACTTGAAGTTTTAACCGTGAAGCAGTGCGATCTTTGTAAAAAGCACTTCGAGGTCCTTGTCAGAGCCGCCATTGGTTTCAATCTCGGCAAGCTCAGAGCCTACATCTGGAAGCGTGTCACCGTTCGCTGGTGCCCGGTGTATGAATACACAGTAGCGACCTTCTTTGTTTACGCCAGACGTAAACACGAACTTTGGGAACTGCTTGCATAGTGCGTACAGGAACGTACCCATGTACCGAGATGGCATGGTGGTTTCCCAGATCGAACTCATGTTTCACCTTCCAAATTGAAGCACGAGCTTCGTGACAACATAGTCCCTGTCATGGTCCGGACATTCGATGACGAGCAGTCTGTTTTTAGCTTCGTACTTGCTGTCACGTTTATAGACGACAACGGCCGGCATGTTCCCTTCTCTGGTGTAGAAAAACTCGTAGTCGGGGCATGCGTTGTCCAATCCAATGCAGAGCGATGCCAGCCCTCTATCAAGACCAATAGCCATGCTTCACCCTGCGATCAGAATTATCTTCGTGACTGTGGCGTGCGACACGAAGCTTTCCGCGGGCTCCGTCACTTCGAATACAGTTTCGTAGTGGTAGCTGCGAAGGG